>OJEO01000073.1_pt1 | contig 54143 bp, 51 predicted proteins | sample 1593621 | NCBI WGS metagenome assembly OJEO01 (sample SAMN05416875, study PRJEB24817) | seawater metagenome | isolation source: Sea water | place: Canada:Atlantic | collected 2013-11
CGGTTTCGCGATAAGCCAATGCAAAGCTCCTAAAGAAGTGAATGCTAGTTCATTTATTAATAAGTGAACCATGATTCAGTTATTTGAGCAATAGCAATAGAGCAGGAAGGTATATGAAGCTTTCAGGTTAATAAAATGATAGAAGTTGTAAATGTAATCAAAGACGCGTATCAGAGGGGCGCATAGATTTCATATCTATAAAAGTTATCCTTTGTGGTGGTATCTTTATGATTAATGGCGTCTTGTAAATCTTTGCTGTCAAAGTGAAAGGGTCACGGCGAGCTTTTCAATGGAGGTTATGACAGAACAAGAGCCGTTTTGTACAAAAAAGGGGCCTATAAAAAAGGAGCTTATAAAAGAGCCCCTTTTTGTTGAGATTTGCGTTATTCAATGAATAACAATGCGGTTAGTTCGGAGACTTAGTGAAGCGCAAGTAAGGCAGTTTGATATCAAGCTCGCCGAACTTATCTTTTGCTTGTTCGTCATTTAATCCTAACGCAACAATGACATCTTGCCCCGGAACCCAATTAGCAGGCGTTGCAATGGGTGAACCGTCGGTGGCCTGAATTGCATCTAATGCACGTAAAATCTCTGCAAAATTACGACCCACCGACATTGGGTAGGACATGGTGAGGCGAATCTTTTTATCTGGACCAATGATGAACACGGTGCGCACGGTGGCACTGTTTGCTGGTGTACGATCTTCGGGTAAATAGGCCCCAGCGGGTAACATGTCGTATAACTTCGAAACCGTGAGCGAGGTATCGTCAATGATTGGGAAATCAGCAGGTGCACCGGCAAACGCTTCAATATCACGTTTCCATTTATGGTGTTCTTCCACGCTGTCTACCGAAACACCCATTACTTTGGTGTTGCGCTTGTTAAATTCAGGTACAAGCTGAGCAACCGCACCAAATTCCGTTGTGCACACAGGGGTGAAATCTTTTGGGTGAGAAAAAACAATAGCATAGCTATCGCCTATCCAATCATGCAGTGTGATTTCACCTGCAGTTGAATCTACCGTAAAATTTGGAGCAATATCATCAATACGAACAGACATAGTTGTGTTCCTTACCTATTACATTAATTACATTACGAACACAGTCACTCTATGCTAATGAATCCTGCCTTTCAAGCAGTCAAAACGCTAATATCTAATGAGCATTTACTTTGTTTTATATACACCAGCGGCGGAAATTTTGGGTATTGTGCATATTTACATAACTTGCCAAGACTATTGCAGCGAAAACCTCGATAATCTCCGCAATTAAGATAAATTCGCTGGAAGCTATGCTATGGAAATCAAGTAATGGAAATCAAAGTAAATTTTCTCGACAACCTCAGGCTCGAAGCTAAGTTCGATGACTATACCGTCATCGCCGATCAGCCTATTCGCTATAAAGGAGATGGTTCAGCGCCAAGTCCTTTTGATTATTTTCTTGCATCGTCTGCGATGTGTGCGGCTTATTTTATTAAAGTGTATTGTGTGGCGCGCGATCTCTCGACCGATGGCATTCGACTTTCACAAAACAATATCGTTGACCCTGAAGATCGTTATAACCAGATTTTTCAAATACAGGTCGAGTTGCCTGATCATATTTCTGATAAGCACCGTGCAGGGATTTTACGTTCGATAGATCGTTGTACAGTGAAAAAAGTAGTGCAAACGGGCCCTGAATTTAAAATCGAAACCGTTGATAGTCTCGACGAAGATGCGCAAGCGATGTTGATGGGGCAAGCAGATAATGCGTCGGAAACATTTATTCTGGGTAAAGATCTGCCACTGGAAAAAACCATTGCCAATATGACGAATCTGTTGGCCGATTTGGGCATGAAGATCGAAATTTCTTCTTGGCGTAATATTGTTCCAAATGTGTGGTCGTTGCATATTCGTGATGCGGCGTCGCCGATGTGCTTTACTAATGGTAAAGGCGCAACCAAAGAAAGCGCACTTTGTTCGGCCTTGGGTGAGTTCATTGAGCGCTTAAATTGTAATTTCTTTTATAACGATCAGTTCTTTGGCCAAGAAATTGCCACGAGTGAATTTGTTCATTATCCCAATGAAAAGTGGTTTGCGTTAACCGAAGATGATGCGCTGCCCAAAGGCATTTTGGATGACTATACTCGCGAGATTTACGACCCTGAAGGTGAACTTCGTGGTTCGCATTTAATTGATACTAACTCTGGCAATGTTGAACGCGGTATTTGTTCGATTCCTTATGTGCGTCAGTCAGATGGTGAGACGGTGTATTTTCCGTCGAACTTAATTGAAAACTTGTTCCTTAGTAATGGCATGAGCGCGGGCAATAACTTTAATGAAGCAAAGGTTCAGTGCCTGTCAGAAATTTTAGAGCGTGCGGTAAAACGTCAGATTATTGAAGAAGAAATGACCTTGCCGAATGTTCCACAAGAAGTGCTGAATAAATACCCGAGTATTGTTGAAGGTATTAATGCGTTAGAAGCTCAAGGTTTTCCTATTGTCGTTAAAGATGCGTCTTTAGGCGGTCAGTTTCCTGTGATGTGCGTGACGTTAATGAATCCAAAAACCGGCGGTGTGTTTGCCTCTTTTGGAGCGCATCCAAGTTTCGAGGCGGCGTTAGAGCGAAGCTTAACTGAGTTATTACAAGGTCGCAGTTTTGAAGGCTTAAATGACATTCAAAAGCCCACCTTTAATAGCATGGCGATATCAGAACCTGAAAATGGTGTTGAACACTTTATTGATTCATCGGGTGTTATTTCTTGGCGTTTCTTTAGCGATAAACACGATTATGAATTTTGTGAGTGGGACTTTTCCGGAACCAATGAAGAAGAATCTGAATCTTTGTTTGGTATCTTTAAGTCTCTAGGTAAAGAGGTTTATGTCGCAGAGTTTTCCGACCTCGGTTCTGCGTGTCGTATTCTTGTGCCTGCTTATTCTGAAGTGTATCCGGTAGACGATCTTATTTGGGATAATACCAATAAGGCGCTGGCGTATCGTGAAGATATTTTGAATATTCACTCTCTGAGTAACGACGCTTTAGAAAGTTTAGTGGAGCGTTTGGAAGAGAGCCAGATTGATAATTACACCGATATTCCAACGCTTATTGGAATTGTATTCGATGAGAATACGGTTTGGGGTCAGCTCACGGTCGTTGAATTAAAGATTTTAATTTATTTGGCGTTAGGCGCACTGGATGAAGCGGTTGAGCTAGTAGAAATGTACTTGCAATATAACGACAATACCGTAGAGCGCGGTTTGTTTTATCAAGCGATGCACGCCGCACTTGAAGTGACGTTAGACGATGATTTAGAGCTTGATGATTACCTAGTTAATTTCAAAAGAATGTTCGGTGAAGAAGTGATGGCGAATGTGGTTGGCTCGATCACCGGAGAGGTGAAGTTCTTTGGTCTAACCCCAACAAATATGAAACTAGAAGGCTTAGATAAGCACTTACGCTTATTGGAAAGTTATAACAAACTACGCCAGTTGCGTGCCGAAAAAGCAGGTATTTGCTAAGTTCTTTTTCTGAGTATAAAGCCTCGTTATGGGATTAGAGTTTGTTGCTGAACTCATAACGGGGTATTTCGCGTATACCTAATGATGCGTTTTATTCTTTCTACGAATTCTCTTATTTTAAAATGTGCCGCTATGACTAACAAACAGACTGAGAACACTGCTAAACCATCACCAACTATTTCTACCCTCAACGATCTTGCTCAGTTAGCAAACTACTCTTTAATGGATACGCTTAATTGCGATCCTCACGGGACTGAAGACGGTATTGACCATCGGTCACGCCAAGTCTTTTCAGGGCATTATGTTCCGGTTAATCCAACGCCGATTAAAGATCCTGAATACATAGCGCACAGTAAGTCGTTTTTTTCTAAGCTGGGTTTTGCTGACAGTTTGGCGGAGTCTGCTGATTTTATGCGCGTGTTTTCTGGGGATATTTCGCAAGTTCCTGAGCCGATGCGTAAAGTAGGTTGGGCAACGGGTTATGCGTTGTCTATCTATGGTACGGAATACATTCAGCAGTGTCCGTTTCAAACCGGCAATGGTTATGGCGACGGTCGTGCGGTGTCTGTGCTTGAGGCAGTGATTAATGGTCAGCGCTGGGAAATGCAGTTGAAGGGTGGCGGTCGTACGCCTTATTGTCGCGGTGCTGATGGTCGTGCGGTTTTACGTTCGAGCATTCGTGAGTTCTTGGCTCAAGATCACATGCATGCGTTGGGAGTGCCTACTTCTCGCTCTTTGAGCTTGTATGTTTCCAAATCAGAGGCCGTACAGAGACCTTGGTACTCGGAGGGTTCGCGCTCAGAGAATCCCGACATGATGGTATCGGAAGCCGTTGCGATCACTACGCGGGTTGCACCGTCGTTTTTACGCGTGGGCCAGCTTGAACTTTTTGCCCGTCGTACTCGTCATAATGATAATCCAGCAGTGATGGCAGAGCTTGAGAAAATTGTGCTGCACTTGATTGATCGTGAATACGCTGATGTTATCGATAAGTCACTAAGTCTTGCTGAACAAGTGGTGCTGCTAGCGCGTGAATTTCAGAAACGCCTTACCTCATTAATCGCTAATTGGATTCGTGTAGGTTTTTGCCAGGGTAACTTTAATAGCGATAACTGCGCGGCGGGTGGCTTTACCTTGGATTATGGGCCGTTTGGTTTTTGCGATGTGTTTAATCCGTATTATCAGCCGTGGACGGGAGGCGGCCGTCACTTCTCGTTTTTGAATCAGCCTAATGCCGCAGAAAGTAACTTCATTATGTTTTGTTCGGCATTACGTCCGTTGCTTGCGTCGCTTTCGTTGCATGATGAAGTGTCGAGTAAAAAGTATGTGCAAGAGCTTGATGAAATTGAAGAACAATTCCAGAACGTTATGCACGCAGAAATGAAAAAAATGTGGGCCGCTAAGCTGGGATTAGAATTAGAACAATTCGATTATGAACTATTCAGTGAACTACAAAAACTGATGGTGCAAACCCCGGTTGATTATACGATCTTCTTCCGCGAACTATCGTCGATCCCAGATGATATAACGCCACTGAAGAAAAGTTTTTATAACGGCTCACATCAAAGCTCAAATACAAAAGAAAAGAATGCCGAAGAGATGGATAAGCGCTGGTTAGAGTGGTTGGAAAAATGGAAATCGCTATTAAACCTCTCTGCTGATAACGAATCTAGTGATCAAGAATCTGCTAGATCTAAACAAGAAATTTCTAAGCAGATGAAATTGGTTAATCCAAAATACATTTTGCGCGAGTGGTTTGTTAAACCTGCTTATCAGCAAGCTAAAGTAGGCGATTATTCATTAATCAAAGAGCTGCAAGAAGTGATGACGAATCCTTATGCCGAATTATCGCAAGAGATTGAAGATAAATATTATCGACTAAAACCGTCTGAGTATTTTGCGATGGGAGGCGTGTCGCACTTGAGTTGTTCGTCTTAGTTAGGAATGCACTAGCACCTAAGTCTATATTGACAATATTAGGGGTATACACGATTATCTTTTGATAATTAATATATCAATAATTTAGCAGTGTTGGTTAGATAGCAAGATGAAAATAGAAGACTATTTCGAAGAGCAAGGCTCTGGTTCTCCCATTGTTTTTATTCATGGTTCTTATGCCACCTCGTCGACATGGAAGAAGATGATTCAGCAGTTATCTGAAGATCATCGCTGTATTTCTATTAAGTTACCAGGGCATGGTGGCGCGCCTGAGGCGGATGATTTTGCTGCACCAACAGTTGAGACTGAATTAAATATTTTGCAGCAGGTGGTTGAGTCATTAACTGACGAGGCTATTCATGACGAGCCTATACATTTGGTGGGGCATTCTTTTGGTGGTGTGGTTGCTTTAGCACAAGCGTTAAAAGGAAATTTAAATTTAAGCCAAGTTACTTTGTTTGAACCTGTTTCTACTTGGGTTTTAGATCGTGTTGGTGATCAAGAGATGAGCGATCGAGTGCAGGTGTTTTTAGATCAGTACACTCAAGACATCGCTATTAATAAACCTGATGTTTATGGACAGGTTATTGATTTTTGGGGGCAAGAGGGAGCGTTTGCTTCTTTGCCAGATTTTATTAAGCAAGGAATGGCGCCGTTGTTAGAAAACAATATTCGCCATTGGGATCTTTGCGCTAATATCGATAGAGGTTTAAGCGATCTGCAAAATTGTGGGGTGCCTACTCGCTTGGTATACGGTGATCAGTCTAACCCCGTGGTACATGCAATCTGTGAACATTTAGCGGCGCATATTCCGAACAGTAAAGCATATAAAATTGAAGGGGCTAGTCACTTTTTAGTCACTAGCCATGCTGGGGAATGTTTACAGGCTTTGCAAGATACGTTTTAACTTAATCGAATCAGTGCGGTTTCATCACCGCCCAAGCGGCTGACTTCGCGCAATAGTGCGTTATCATCGGTTAATCCCAGTCTTAAAACATTTTCAAAACTTTGTCTTATACGGCTGGAATAACGTAGGTCGTGCATTAGTGAACTGGCATGCAGGTTACTTAAAATTCCTGCGCGCACTTCTGTAAAAATGGCATGTCTTAAATCATTTTCAAACTTAGTTGTTTCATAATCTAATAAGTCTAAACGCTCGCGCCACATATCGTCTGGCAGCTCTAAGCGGCTCACTTCATAAACTAGGCGCAAAACCCATAATAAATGTCGGCGTAATATTAAGTAATGCTTATGCGAGGGTGAGTGTTCATCTTGCAAAAAGCGGCCTAAATTCTTTTGCAGCGCTTTTGCGTCTTTTACTGCGTCTACCAACTGTAAGGCGGCCATTTGGCTTGCCACCCAAAACTGTTGTTGGTTTTCATTCATGACGGTATCAACACGACTCATAAACCCAAGCAGTTCTGAATAAACGATTTTAATGTGACGTTTATAAAGACCTTCAATATCAAGACTTTGATATTCGCTAGGCAGTGCATTTAAGCGCTCTTCGTCTACTATTTCATTGCTTAACTGTTCAATGGGTTGATACAAGGCATGGCAGATAACTTCTAAACTCAAACGCCCTAAGTGCTGTAGTTCTTGCACAGCTGCGCGTGAGGCGGTATCAACCGATGCTAATGCCGATTCACTTAAATAGCGTGCATGGCTTTCTGACAATGCGCGCTGTTCAACCGCTGTGCGGGGGCCGGTGTGAGTGTCTTTAATAAGTACTTCGGGTTCTTGTCGGTCTGGCAAAAAGCGGCACAATAACTGTTCCAGTTTTACTTGCCATGGCCAGAAGATTAAGACTCCCAGCGTATTGAATAAGGTTTGAAACATGGCTAATTGCAATAAGGTATTATCACCAGCGCCCATAAACGCCATTAGCCATTGTGATAGCCAAGTAAAGGGTGCGATTAACACGAAAGTGATGATTCCGCTAAAGACGTTAAATAGTACATGCACCAATGCTAAGCGCTGGCCGCTGCGATTGTTGCCTAGCCAGCCGACGAACGCTGTGGTTATGCTGCTGCCTATGTTGGCCCCAATGGCGATGGCTATCCCTTGCCATAATTCAATTTGGCCACCCGATAGCGCTGCAAGAATAAGCATTAATGTGGCATGGCTAGATTGTAAAATAGCGGTTAGCACGATACCAATGGCCAGGAAGGTAAGTTGTCCTAACAGGTCGCTGCTTACCTGATCGGTTAAGTCAACAGCGCCACCAATGGCAGAGAAGCCTTCTTTAATTTGATCAATGCCTAAAAATATAAAGGCGATACCTAATATAATTCGGCCACCGGCTTTGCTTTTAGGGCCTTTAAAACCGGCAAGTACACCAAACACGAGTAAAGGCAGCGCGAACGGGCTTAGGCTAAAGTTTTGCCCCGCTGCTGCGAGCAACCAAATGCCCACGCTGGTACCTAGGTTAACCCCTAATATAATAGAGATTCCGCCTGCGAGTTGAATTAACCCGGTGCTAATAAAAGCGATGGTTAGTAGCGACATTAGGGTGGTTGATTGCAAAATCATGGTGCCGCCAATACCGAATAACAAGCTCTTAAACGGTGTCGCGGTACTGCGTTTGAGTAGTTGTTCTAGCTGCCCGCCGGCAAGTGCTTTTAATCCTTCTTCTAAGCACTGCATGCCAAATAAGAAAAGTGCTAAGCCTCCACAGAGTTTCAGCCAGCCCGGGCTATACCAAAAGCTTGTTGATAATAGAGCCAGTGCCATTATGGGAAGTAAAAACGATTTTATCTTAAACATGGCCTGCCAATGAGTTGGTATCTGTTAATCGGTTTATTATTAAAGCACACAATTTAACCAGCTATTTAAACCAGCTATTTAAACACATTATTCATCATACATAAGTTATCTAAGCAGGAGTTTTGAATTTCCTCGGCGTGATCAAAACTCTGGTAATTGTTTGTCAATTGCGTTCTATCTGCGATGACAGCTTGATGGCTTGTTGGTAGTATCGAGCAACGGTATTAAAACGGTATTAAATTTGAATTTTGTTCAGCTCAACTCTATTCATATTACTCAATCAGATAACTTAATAGTATAAGGATGCCTTGTCATGAAATTAGAAACTCAAGCAATTCACGCTGGCTTTGAAGACGATCCAACAACGCGCGCAGTGGCAGTTCCGATTTACCAAACCACTTCTTACAGTTTTCGTGATACCCAGCACGGTGCTGATTTATTCGACTTAAAAGAACCTGGCAACATTTATACGCGTATCATGAACCCAACCAACGGTGTGCTTGAGCAGCGTGTTGCCGATATGGAAGGTGGTATTGCAGGGCTGGCGTTTGCTTCTGGTATGGCGGCGATTACCGCAGCAATTCAAACCGTTGCCCGCGCTGGCGATAACATCATCAGTGTTAGTCAGTTGTATGGTGGAACGTATAACTTTTTCGCTCATACCTTGCCGCAGCAGGGTATTGAAGTACGCATGGCTCAGGGTGATGACCTTGCGGGTTTAGAAGCGTTGATCGACGACAATACCAAAGCCTTGTTCTGTGAATCTATTGGTAACCCAGCGGGAAACATTGTGGACATTCAGGCGTTGGCTGATATGGCGCACAAGCACGGAATTCCGGTGATGGTCGATAACACGGTGGCAACGCCGGTATTGTGTCGTCCGATTGAGCACGGTGCCGATATTGTGATTCACTCGTTAACTAAGTACATCGGTGGTCACGGTACATCGGTTGGTGGTGCGATTGTAGATTCGGGTAACTTCCCTTGGAAAGATAACCCACGCTTCCCTGCATTTAACCAGCCAGATCCGTCTTATCACGGTGTGGTTTATGTGGATGCTTTTGGCCCGGCAGCGTTTATTGGTCGTGCGCGTGTTGTGCCCTTGCGTAACATGGGTGCAGCGATTTCTCCGTTTAATGCTTTCTTGATCCTTCAGGGTTTAGAAACGTTAAGTTTGCGTATGGAACGTCATACTGAAAACGCACTAAAAGTGGCTCAGTATTTAGAAGCTCACGACATGGTAGCGTGGGTTAATTATGCCGGTTTGGAAGGCGATAAGTTTTATGAGCTGGCTAAAAAAGTAGTGGGTGGTAAGCCATCGGCGATTTTGAGTTTTGGCATTAAGGGTGGTGAGGCCAACGGTGCTAAGTTCATTGATGCATTGCAGTTAATTAAACGTTTAGTGAACATTGGTGATGCTAAGTCACTTGCGTGTCACCCAGCCAGTACAACTCACCGTCAGTTAGATGATAAAGAGTTAAAAAGAGCCGGTGTTAGCCGTGACTTAGTGCGTATATCTGTGGGTATTGAACACATTGACGATATCATTGCCGATATTGAGCAGGCGCTTGCTGCTGCTAAATAGTTGAAGCTAGATAGTTGAAGCTAAATAGTTGAAGCTAAAATCGGCTATTGAAAAAAAACCCTAGCTGATAATATAGCGCTCGCGATGGTTGAACGGTTCTGATTGAACTGTTTAACCATCGTTAGCGCTATTTTTTTAACTAAAATACTTAGTAATCTTTTGGAATTCTCTATGTCATTTGGGCAATTTATCGCACTCACCAGTTTTATTTTTTCTGCAGGCACCATTGCCTTAACGTATTGGGTTGGCATCAACCAACAAACCGTTGAAGTGTGTGTGCCGTTTATTACCGGTTGTACCGACATTACTCATACCGGTCTTGCGGGTGATGCTGGGTTTATTTTTCGCGGTGGTATGATCTGCGCTAGCGTATTCATTATGGTGTGGTGGCATTGTATGCGAGTATGGTTGCAGCCCAGCATTCAAACCCGTGCAGGCCGTATTAATTTAAACCTAATGACATTTTTTGGTATGTTGGCCGCTTTTGGTTTGGTCGTTAGTACAGCAACGTTAGGCTCTACTAAAGAACTGAGTTCGTTTACGGTTCACGTGCGTGGTGCTAATACGTTTTTTGAAGGCATTTTATTAGCCTTGTCGTTTCATTATTATCTAATGTGGCGTGGCCGTAAAAATGGTTTATTAGACGTACCCTCTTTTAAAATTAAAACCGTATTGTTTGTTTTGATTTGGATTGTGCTGGTGGCGTTTGTTGCTAATTCGATTGGCGAGCACATGAAGCGTGGAACTAAAATTGCTGAATGGTGGGCCACCTTGTTTATTTGTTTGTATTTTTTAAGCGCTTATTGGGATTGGAAAAACATCAAGGTGAAGTTGTCTGCAACAAAATGATGTAATGTGATTAATAAATACTTATCGAGTTAAAGAATTAAGGGATTGAAGGATTTATATGCGCATAATTTATGGAATTATCACTGCTGCGGTGTGTATTGCTGCAGTGATTGGCATACAGCAATGGCGCGGGCCTTTATTACCGGCACAAACGGTAACTAAATTGCCGTTAGAGTTGCGCATTGTTGCCAGTGGCGAAGTGCGATACCAATCATTAGCTCGAATTGGCAGTGAAATTACCGGCACAGTTAAATCGCGTTACGTACGCGAAGGTGACCGTGTTAATGAAGGGGATTTACTGCTTGAACTGAATCCGCAAGAGCTACAAGCCCAGCTTGCACAAACTCAAACCTTGTTACAACAATTGCAACAAAATACACGCCCGCAGTCGCAAGCGGCTTTAATTGAAGCACGTGATATTTTGGATCAGGCCAGTCGCGAAGCTCGTCGCCGAGAAGCATTAGCTAAGCAAGGAGTTATTCCCGTAGAGCAAGTTGAGCAATCTCAGCGGTTTGAATTAAGTGCCAAAGCAGCGCTTACACGTACTCAAATAGCAGCCGACGCCTTGGCCGAAGACAGCACAGAAGAACGTTTATTAAAACAGCGTATTGCCAGTGCAGAACTTGCCTTGGCCAAAACACGGCTATATGCCCCTTTTACTGGCCGGATTCAAACACGCAACGTAGAGCCCGGTGACTTGGTTCAGCCAGGAAAAGTCTTACTAGAAATAGCGCGTAACGATGGTCAAGATTGTCAAGGAGTAGCTAGCGACGGTATAGAGGTGGTTATTGCGCTGGACGAAAAAAACTTTGCGCCCGTTAAATTAGGGCAGCCTGTGCAACTGATCGCCGATGCATGGCCAGATATCGCTGTGCCCGGAGAAGTCAGCTTTATTGCTCCAGCAGTAGACACAGGTCGCGGTACGATTGATGTTCATATTAAAGTAATGAGTGATGAACAAGCACCTAATTTTCTTCAGGGTATGACAGTATCAGCCAATATTATTGCAGAAGAACGCTCATCAACATTGGTGCTACCCAATGACTATTTAATCGAGAGTAGAGCAAGCCAAGCTCAAGTATTGCGCTTGCAAGATAATAAAATCTCGCTGGTGGATGTAACGATTGGTTTGCGCAACGTTGGCCATAGCGAAATTATTGCCGGTTTAAATGAAGGTGATGTGGTAGTTCAGGCAAGCACCTTAAGCGCTAAACAAATTGCTAGTGGCCAACGAGTGCGTGTTTATTTCGAGCAGGTACAACATGTTATTCGTTAATCGCCTGCTGGATTTGCGCAATTCACTGTGGATTGAGTGGCGCATTGCACTGCGCTTTTTAGCCGACAATCCATTGCAAACCTTGTTGATCAGTGTGGCTATTTCGGTCGGGGCCGCGGTGATTGTATTTATCACAGCACTGATGCTGGGTTTGCAAAACAATATGATTAATAAAACGTTAGGAACGCAAGCGCACATAAGAATTGAAGCGACTCAGCAACATAATATATTTTCTGAAGTAACCGATGGTCGCTATGTTTGGGCATTAGAAAGCCCAAGAGCACAGCGCTTGCAAAGCATAAACAATTGGCAAGAAGTGCGTGACACGTTAGAAAGTTACCCACAGTTAAAGGCAGTTTCACCATTAATCTCTGGCCCTGCTTTTGCTCAAAAAGGCACGGCACGTTCTTCTATTGCCTTAGTCGGTATCGACCCTGAGCGTTACCAAGGCATTATTAATATTAAAGACTACTTGTTAGAAGGTGAATTCAGCGTAGGGGCCAGTGATGTAATGATTGGCAGCCAGCTAGCAGAAGATTTAGGTTTACGCAGCGGCGATAAGTTGCGTTTGGATGCTGGTGATAATCGGCAGTCGGTCATGAACGTCGCAGGAATTTTTGAACTAGGCGTGAGAGAGCTCGACAGTCGTTACGTGTATACCGGTTTAAAACAATCACAAACATTACTTAATTTACCCGGAGGCGTAACGCTTATTGAAATAAAAATAGCCGATGTGTTTGTCGCCGATTACTGGTCGCAGCGTTTGCAGAAACTCACCGGATTGTATGTGCAAAGCTGGATGGACAGTAACGCTCAGTTATTAAATGGCTTGCAATCACAAACCATGACAACGCAAATAATTCGTGTCTTTGTTGCTATGTCGGTAATTTTTGGCATTGCCAGTGTTTTGGCGGTGAGTGTGGTTCAGCGCACCCGCGAAATTGGCATTTTACGAGCCATGGGCAGTTCTCAGCAGCAGATCTTGCGGGTATTTTTATTGCAAGGTGGATTGCTGGGCTTGGCCGGTTCTTTGTTGGGCGTTGTGGTGGGTTATTTGATGGTGCAGGGATTCAATTCGGCAGGTCAGCGATTATTTGAAATTGTATTAGAGCCTTCAATGTTATTGTCGGCGATTACCATTGCCACCGTTGCTGGCGTAATTGCAGCTATGGTGCCGGCACGTCGAGCGGCTAAATATGATCCAGCGGTGGCTATTCGTTATGTCTAATACGCAGCAGGTTGTGTTACAGCTGGATAAAATTAATAAAATATTTAATCCAAATACACCTTTGGCCAACCACGTATTGCATGATATTTCTTTGCAAGTGAGCCGGGGCGAACTAGTGGCGCTGGTGGGTACTTCTGGTTCAGGAAAAAGCACCTTACTTAATGTCATGGGTTTGTTGGATGTGTCGTCTTCTGGTGAATTGCATATTCAAGGTCATTTAACTCAAGGCATGAGCGAGCAGCAGCGCACTCAATTGCGCAGTGAATCGATTGGTTTTGTGTTTCAGTTTCATCATCTTATTAATGCCTTCAGTGCGTTAGATAACGTATTAATGCCGCTTATGCTGCGATATGGCAAACCGTCTGCAGAGCAAACTGATTACGCTAAATATTTATTGAACGAAGTGGGTTTGTCTAAATTTATTCATAAATCCACTAATAAATTGTCGGGTGGCCAGCAACAGCGAGTCGCCATTGCCCGTGCTTTAGTCTCACGGCCAGCATTAGTATTAGCCGACGAACCCACAGGCAACTTAGATACGCAAACCGCGGATGATGTATTTAATTTGTTTGAACGTTTTAATGTTGAACATCAGTGTGCCATTGTGATTGTGACTCACGACCCGCGTTTAAGTGCGCGCTGTCCTAGAACTGTACGTTTAGATGATGGCCGTATTGTTTACGATGGTGCCTCTGCCGATTTGCCGCTGGCATTTAAGTCTGTTTAGCTTTTTTAATAGGCGTTTTTAACAAGCTTTCTTGAATATCTTTTAACGATTTAGCCAAAAATTTTCTTCTGATTTTCCTATAAAAATATCAATTTATTCATCTAATAAAAACAAGATTTTTGATAGCTTAAAGCTATTGATTGATTAGTGTTTAATAGGTTGAATATAAATCTAACTGGTCCATGGTAAAGCTAGAGAAAAAAGAAAAAAGAAAAAAGAAAAACTGTCATACAAATCACAAAATAAGGAGATACATCGATGTCGAATAATAAATGCCCAGTAATGCACGGCGGCGCGACAGAAGCAGGTATGTCTAGCATGGATTGGTGGCCAAAGGCACTCAATCTAGACATTTTGCACCAGCACGACCACAAAACAAATCCGATGGGTGAGAATTTCAACTATCGCGAAAACCTTAAAAACTTAGACATTGAAGCCCTGAAAAAAGACTTAATCGCAGTCATGACCGATAGCCAAAAGTGGTGGCCAGCCGATTGGGGTCATTATGGTGGCTTGATGATTCGTATGTCTTGGCACGCAGCGGGTACTTATCGTATCGCCGATGGTCGTGGGCGCAGGTACGGGTAATCAGCGTTTTGCACCGATTAACTCTTGGCCAGACAACGTCAACCTTGATAAAGCACGCCGTTTGCTTTGGCCTATTAAAAAGAAATACGGCAACAATCTTAGCTGGGCCGATTTAATCGCCTATGCTGGCACCATGGCGTATGAGTCTATGGGGCTAAAAACTTTTGGTTTTGCCTTTGGCCGTGAAGATATTTGGCACCCAGAAAAAGATACCTATTGGGGGGCAGAGAAAGAATGGCTAGCACCAAGCGGCAGTGAAGGCAGTCGTTATTCTGGCGAGCGTGATTTAGATAATCCGTTGGCCGCTGTGATGATGGGGCTTATTTACGTGAACCCAGAGGGGGTTGATGGTAATCCTGATCCGTTGAAAACCGCTCATGATATTCGTGTAACCTTTGAACGCATGGCGATGGACGACGAAGAAACCGTTGCACTAACCGCAGGTGGTCATACAGTTGGTAAATGTCATGGTAACGGTGATGCAGGGCTTCTAGGTGCGGATCCTGAAGGTGCAGAGATAGAAGATCAAGGTTTTGGCTGGATGAATAAAACCACGCGCGGTATTGGCCGTGACACGGTATCGAGTGGTATTGAAGGTGCTTGGACTACGCATCCGACCAAATGGGATAACGGTTTCTTTGAACTGTTACTGAACTACGATTGGGAACTTAAAAAGAGCCCAGCAGGTGCATGGCAGTGGGAACCCATCGATATTAAAGAAGAAGATAAGCCTGCAGACGTAGAAGATCCGTCGATCCGTTATAACCCGATCATGACCGATGCGGATATGGCGATGAAGATGGACCCTGAATACCGTAAGATTTCAGATAAGTTCTATAAAGATCCGGCGTATTTCTCTGAGGTATTTGCCCGTGCGTGGTTCAAGTTGACTCACCGCGATTTAGGACCAAAAGCACGTTATGTTGGCCCAGATGTGCCATCAGAAGATTTAATCTGGCAAGATCCGGTGCCAGCAGGATCTACAAACTACGATGTTGATGCGGTAAAAGCCAAAATTGATGCCAGCGGTTTATCTGTTAGTGAAATGGTGTCTACCGCATGGGACAGTGCTAGAACGTTCCGTGGATCTGACAAGCGTGGTGGTGCTAACGGCGCGCGTATTCGCCTTGCTCCACAAAAAGATTGGCAAGGTAACGAGCCTGATCGTTTAGCGAAAGTATTAACCGTTCTTGAAGCAATTGCTGCCGACACCGGTGCAAGCGTAGCCGATGTGATTGTGCTAGCAGGTAACGTAGGTGTTGAACAAGCGGCAAAAGCGGCGGGTATGGAAGTAACCGTGCCGTTCGCTCCAGGTCGTGGTGATGCAACAGACGCAATGACCGACGTAGAATCGTTTGAAGTACTAGAGCCGGTGCACGATGGTTTCCGTAATTGGGTGAAACGTGATTATGTGGTAACGCCTGAAGAGTTGTTACTTGATCGAACGCAATTAATGGGCTTAACCGCACCAGAAATGACGGTACTGCTTGGTGGTATGCGCGTTATCGGTACCAACTACGGTGGCACTAAACACGGTGTGTTTACTGATCGCGAAGGTGCGTTAACCAATGATTTCTTCGTTAACCTCACCGACATGAATTATTCGTGGCAGCCTAAAGGCAAAAACGTGTATGACATTTGTGATCGTGAAACGAACGAAGTGAAGTGGACAGCAACGCGTGCAGACTTAGTATTTGGTTCTAACTCGATTCTTAGAGCCTATGCCGAAGTCTATGCACAAGATGATAACCAAGAAAAATTCGTACGTGATTTTATTGCGGCATGGACCAAGGTTATGAATGCAGATCGCTTTGATCTAGCTTGATGCTCTGATGACCGCTTTGGACGAAGTTTTAATATACGTTTAAAGCAATAAGTCAGTAGTCTGTAAGCCCCCATTGTATATCAATAATGGGGGCTTTTTTATGGGCGACAATACTTGCTTTAAGTCATAAAGGGTTTGCTCGAATAACCGTCAAAGATTAAAGTGTGTGCCACTATATTGTTAGGCTAGGTAAAACGATTGTCAGAAAATAACGAATCCCATTTAGTGCCTGGGCGAGAGTGTGGAGAATGCACAGTCTGCTGTGTTAATCTTTTGATTAGCGATAAAGAATTCAACAAACCCGCTGATATTGCCTGTACACACATGGTAGAAAAAGGTGGTTGTAAGATTTATAACGATCGACCTTCGGTATGTCGTGATTGGCATTGTGCTTGGCGTTTTATGGCGCAGCTGGATGATAGCTGGCGTCCTGATCGATCTGGTATTTTGTTGCGATCAGACGAAAATGGCATTATTTTTCAGCCGATACGTGATGCAAAAAAAGTACTAACCAGTGCCCGTACAATTGAATTAATTGCCGGTGGTGTTGCTCAAGGCATTCCTATGTCGATGTCTATACCGACCAAAAAAGGTTTTTTAAGCCATGGCATGTCATTGAACGAGCCACTGCAAAAAGTGGTTGAGTCTAGAAACCTTGCAGCCATTCAAAATAAAATGATTGATCTGGTAAAGTTTTCTAAAAAACAAAAAACAGACGCTATTATCGTCACGGACCGTTAATTATGAATGCTAACCCTGCTTTATTATCGCTGTCAGAAGTTGTTAGCGACGCCCATGCAAAAATTCAGCAAGATTTTGTTGAGCTAAATCCAGTTATTGGGGTGATGCAGGGAATGCGAAAAATGGGCATTCCAGCAGATGTAATCACGATCGATTGTTTGGTTACGAATAAACGAATCTTGATTATTTTGCACGATGAACATCCTAATATGACGCGTTATCAATTGACTTATATTGATCAAGATCCTAGCGATGATTATCAAGATGTTGCTAGCGACAAAGTTAATAGCGAAACGGTTTACAGTTGGATTAAAGAATACTTTTTAGACCAGCATTGAAATCAACAGTAAGACAATTATTGAAAGGTTTAACACGTGATATTAGATCAATTAGCTCAGTTAGTTACGCAATTTAGTACAAGCGTTTTGGCAGAGTTTTCGCAACCAGAAGCGTATGGTCAGTTGGGTTTGATTTTGATTATTTACGCACTGTCATTTGTGGTTGCTAATCGAATCAGAAAATATCTGCCATTTTTTAATAACGCATCAACTAGCACTCGCCATTTTTCGCTGCAGCGTAAAATTTATACTAAGTTAGGCGCTTATATTGCCCCCATATTGGCGGTTCTTATTTTAAAAATATCCATAGAGACGAGCAGCGATACAGCTACTCATTTATGGATTGCAAAAACCGCTATGACGATTGGCATCTTATATATTTTTCATTCGTTAATACGAGACTTTGTAAGCAACCAATTCATTGCAGCAGTTTTGCGCTGGGTGGGTATGCCAATTGTGTTTTTGCATTTACTCAACGTGCTGGTGGGGCTAATTGAAATATTAGAATCTATTTCGTTGTCTATTGGTAATATTGAAATTTCGGCCTATGGCATTGCTCGCGTTGCTATCTTTGGTTCGTTGCTGTTTTGGATTGGCCGCGCCACCAATAAAACCGGTGGCGATATTATTCGTAAGCAAGAAAAACTGGATTTACGCACCCGCGAAGTGGCTGCTAAATTATTTGAAGTAGCTACTTTTACTTTAATCGCATTATTGCTGTTGCAAGTGATGGGCATTAATTTAACAGCATTGGCAGTATTTGGTGGGGCCATTGGTGTAGGTATTGGCTTGGGTTTGCAGGCCATAGCGTCTAACTTTATTTCAGGTTTTATTATTTTATTAGATCGTTCGGTATCGATTGGTGATTATATTGAACTAGAAGACGGCCGTACTGGGGTTGTGCGAGAGTTGAGTATGCGCGCGACCACGCTGGAAACCTATGATGGTAAAGACATCGTAGTACCAAACGAGAAATTTATTGTTGGCACCTTTATAAACTGGACGCATAAAGATAAAAGTCAGCGTTATCGAGTAGACTTTTCAGTGGCTTATCATTCTGATATTCGTAAGTTGGTAGAGATTATCAAAGATGTGGTTTCTGATCATCCGCAGGTGTTCAGTGGTGACAATGTGCCACTTGAGCAGCGACCGGATTGTGAAATAGACAGCTTTGGCGATTCTGGCATCAATATGTTTGTTGAGTTTTGGATGGAAGGTATCGACGATGGTAAAAACCGCGTTGGCGGTGATTTGATGCTAATGATCTTAGAAGCATTGCAGCAACACGGTTTTGAAATTCCTTATCCTCAGCGGGAAGTACGGGTGCTGAAATAACAGCACCCTACACGTTATGCACGTAAATGTTTTTCGCAGTGAGTTTATTATTCGCTCACGCGTTTAAGCAGTTCAATAGATGCATCCACTTCTACTTTACGAATAGCTACGCTTTCAATGTTGCAGCCAACCGGTATGCCTTTTTCTTCAGCAAATGCTTTTAGTTCACGATAGCTTTGTTCAGACACGTCGACTGAGCGTTGCAGAATGTCATTAGAGTGAATCAAATCATTTTCTAACCAGCGTGGAATACTAATACCCAACCATTTCATAAACTTCAGCGTTTTAGCTGAACCACAAGGCGTTAATGTAAACAAAATAGGTACGAGTGGAATGTTATTTTCTTTACCGTAATAATAATAATCAGACAAAAAGTTTTTAGACGCATTAACATCATATACGCCCTGAGAAACAAAAAAGCTGCAACCTTGTGCAATCTTATCGAATACCCGCAAATGCTCGTCACCTTTCGCTTGGTGACGCTCTGGAATCACTACACCGCCCAGTAATACATCGCTCTTTACTTCAGATTTTATTTTATAGGCATCGCTAATAGAAACGCTAACTTCTTCTGATTTAGAAGCAGCGCCAACAAAAATAGTTAAATTTTGTTGTGGGTCGGCGGTGGTTAAAAAATCTGTTAATTGCGTTTCATTGTATTTACCCACAGCGCGATAAATAATTTTTGGAATGTGAAGATCTTGCAGATGCTGCTGGCTGTAATCGTAGCAGTCTAAGGTTTCCATAAATGGAAACGGACGCTCTTCGTCGGTACGAGATTTTTCGTCTTGAATGTCGTACAGCACTAAACCATCAACTTTTTGATCTTGTAAACGTTCAACTTGGCGCGCTGAAATTTCAACTATTTTATCATCGCTGGTGCCTTTTTTGGGCGGGGTGATGCCGTATAAAATGATGCCGCTGGCGCGATTTTTAATTTTTTCTATAAGGTTTTGCTTAGGCATGACGAGTTTCTGTATAAAATTGAATGTGAATTTTAAGCTGCAGTTATTCTATTTAATATATCATTGCTGCAAAATTTAATCAGGCTCAAAACATTTGGCTAAATGTGATGCCCAAAGAACTACCATCGGATACGTCGTTGGTTTTCTTGTTTTTATAATTAATATTTAAAAACTTTACCCCAAGCGATGAGCCTGTGCCAGTAAAATGGAAAAGGTACTCAATATAAGCGCCATAAGCGGTATGGTAACGTGCATCATCGGTAGTTTCGCGACTGGTAAACTTGGGATCAAGGTGTGCTGTTAATCCGCCACCCCAAATATGTCGTCCTGCCCAGTAATGGCTAAAGATATCGATAGGGATGCGGGTAAAAGAAAGCACACTTTCATCGCCATCGCTATTTTTGGCGGTGATTAAATCAAATAAATACCCTGCTTTGATACCAACATCGACCCTTTTTTCAAACATAAGGTGGGCAATACCCAGTGAGAAGCTAACCCCAGATCCTGCTCGTATTTTATCGACTTCACCATTTTCAAATTCGATTTTTTCGAGGGTTTGCCCGCCTAATAAAGCATCAATACTGATGAAGGGGCGGGTATCGGAATAATCATCGCCAGAGAACGCGTCTTCATAATAAAAGCCTTCTTTTGTTTCTGCATCAAATTCAGCGTCATCAAATTCATCGTCATTATATTCATCGTCATCATACTCAGCGCCTGAAAACTCATCATCTTGGTCATTATTGCCTTGATCATAAGTGTCTTGATCATGCGTGTCTTTAACTTGGCTGTTTTTGAATGATTCGTTACCTATCAGATCGTCGTTTGTAAGGTCGTCGTTTGTGGGGTCGTCGGCATAAGCCAGGTGTGCAGGAATAATAAAAGCAGCGCTCAAGATAACAATAACGAGGACAGTAAAAGGAACAATATCACCCGCACGGTAAAGCTTAACCAGTGAATCAGTGCGAGTGAACAATAATCGAGACCAAGAGTGGTTCATGATGTTGCGCTGCTATTGTCTATTTGAATCAATACTATTTAGGTCAATACTGTTGCTTGTCGGGTCGGTATCATCGATTTCATCATTGTCGTCTTTAGGGCGCTTAATTAATCGAGCAAACAGCACACCCACTTCAAACAACATCCACATAGGAACAGCTAAAATAGTCTGTGAAATCACATCGGGTGGTGTTACAAACATGCCAACAACAAAGCATCCTAAAAAGATATATGGGCGCTTAGCGGTTAAGCTTTCTACCGTAGTCGCGCCCATTAGTACCATTAAAAAGGTCGCAATAGGAATCTCAAACGCTATGCCAAAAGCAAAGAACATTTTTAAAATAAAATTAAGAATGTTGTCGATGTCAGGCATCAACGTAACGCCTTGCGGGCCAACCGAAGTAAAAAACGAAAAGGCTAAGGGCAGCACCACATAATAAGCAAAGACGATACCGGTATAGAACAACACAATACTGGATAGTAATAATGGAATCGCAAATTTCTTTTCATGCTGATATAGGCCGGGCGCAATAAATGACCAAACTTGATGCAGAATAAAGGGCACAGATAAAAAAATAGCTAATACAATGGTGAGCTTAAATGGCACTAAGAACGGCGAGGCTACGCCGGTTGCAATCATGCCCCCTTCAACCGGTAAAATAGACGATAGAGGCTCGACTAAAATCAGGTAAAGGTCGTTAGCAAAATAAAATAAGCTTAAAAAAACCAGCAACACTGCGAGCACGATTTTTAGTAAACGATTACGTAGCTCTATGAGGTGTGTCATGAGTGGTTGTTCTGCGCTGTCGTTAGCAGTGTCGGGCTGTGTCATTGTTTAGGGTCTTGTGTTTTATTAACAGAACTTTCGCGGCTAATATTTTTTGACTCGTCTGCAGTATCTTTGCTTACGGCATTTTCTTCTTCATCAAGAAAAGTTGCATAAGGGTCTTTCAGCTTTTCTTTAAGTTCGTCGGTGCGCACTTGGCGTTCCAAGTCATCTTGAAAACTGCTCATTGTGCGGCGAATTTTACCAATAAATAAGCCAACGGTTCTTGCCGCTTTAGGCAAGCGCTCTGGGCCTAATACCAATAGCCCCAGAATACCAACCACCGTTAACTCTAAAAAACCAATATCAAACACGCGGTGTGCTCCGAATTATTTTTTTGCTTGGTCTTTTTCAGCGCTTTGCTTTTCAGCCGTGCTGTCAAATGTTGCGTCTTTTTCATCGTGAGCAATAGAAGCTTGCTGCAGCTCGTCCTTTTCTTTATCGTCTTTTTTACCGTCGTCATTAATGGCATTTTTAAAACCTTTAACGGCACCGCCTAAATCACCGCCTAGATTACGTAATTTTTTAGTTCCAAAAATTAAAATTACGATCACGAACACGATTAATAACTGCCAAATACTGATACCACCAAACATAGCAAACGCCTCTAATTAATTTAAATATTAAAAACCAGGCAGCTTAGAGCCGCCCAGAATGTGAAAATGAATGTGAAAAACTTCTTGTCCGCCTTTGGCACCGGTATTAGTAATGGTGCGGTAGCCTTCCAAGTTTTCTTGTTTTGCCAATTTAGGAATAGTTAGCATCAACTTACCTAAAAGGGCTTGGTCTTCTGGTTGCCAATCGTTTAAATTGACGATGTGCTTTTTAGGAATAAGAAGTAAATGCGTATCGGCTTTTGGTGCAATGTCATGAAAACCTAAAAAATCATCATCTTCATAGACTTTATTCGCTGGGATCTCTCCGGCAACGATTTTGCAAAATAAACAATCAGTCATGTGCTAATTCCTTAGGCCAGTTTGCCGTTTTATTAAGGCTGGCGCGATGCTTTTTCTTCTAAGCCTGATAAACCAAAGCGACGTTGTAACTCTTCCACAACGGCTTCTGGGCGTTCACCTAATTGCGCTAAAGCGACTAAACTATGAAACCATAAATCGGCGGTTTCATAGACAACGTCTGAGTTGTCACCACTGTGTTGTGCGTCTTTAGCAGCAATAATGGTTTCGGTAGCTTCTTCGCCTACTTTTTCTAAAATCTTATTTAAGCCCTTGCTGTACAGGCTGGCAACATAAGAGCTGTCGGCGGCAGCGCCTTTGCGCTCTTCTAGGATGTCTCCTAATGTTTCAAAAACAGATGTGCTTTCTACAGGGTTGCTCATGCTAGGCTCTTAATCTTTTAAACAGTTTATGCTGCGTGTGAATTAATAAATATCTTTTGGATCTTTTAAAACAGGATCAATATCTTGCCATTGCCCCTGTTCTAAATCACCATTATGCACTCGATAGAAGCAGCTTTCACGTCCTGTATGGCAAGCAATGCCGCCTATTTGTTCAACTTGAAGCACGACGACGTCGGCATCACAATCCAAACGCGCTTCGTGCAGTTTTTGTACGTGTCCAGATGATTCCCCTTTGCGCCACAGTTGTTGGCGTGAACGCGAGTAATAAATCGCTCTGTTTTCTTTTATTGTAAGGGTTAACGCTTCACGATTCATCCATGCCATCATTAAAATGCGGCCTGTTTGGTAATCTTGTGCAATTGCAGGAATCAGCCCGTTGCTGTCCCACTTAATTTCGTCTAGCCAGTTACTCATTGCCGGTTGTCCGTTACGTGTATCTTGTGTTGATGTAAAGGCTATTTTAGCCAAGCAAGCTAGCCTTTAATTAATAACCAAAGCGCGCCAAAACTTGCCAGTGATATACCCAGTGTTTCTGGCATGGTGAGGGCGGCGGCTTGCCACCATAAAACACCACCAGAAACCATGCTAGTGAGTGCTATTTTTTGTTGGCGATTTTGTTGGCGCTGTTTTGCCATTTCTTGGTTTATGTGTGTTAGCTGGCTCGAAATTTGTGCCTGACTGCTGTCTATTTGGCTTAATTTACTGAGGCTGCTATGAATTAATCCCGGTATTTGTGGGCCTTTCTCAATCCAGTTAGGCAGTTGGCGCTTTAGTTCACGTAAAGCACCTTTTGGCCCAAAACGTTCTTTGATCCAGCGTTCCATGTAAGGTTTGGCAGTGTTCCATAGATCCAATTCTGGGTAGAGCTGGCGACCCAAGCCTTCAATGTTTAATAAGGTTTTTTGCAGCAAGACTAATTGTGGTTGCACTTCCATACTGAAGCGACGAGCAACGCTGAACAGCTGTAACAATACTTGTCCAAATGAAATTTCGGCAATGGGCTTTTCAAAAATGGGTTCACATACACTGCGTATGGCTGACTCCAGTTCGTGTACCTTGGTATTTGATGGCACCCAACCACTGTCGATATGCAGTTGCGCAACTTGATAATAATCTTGGTTAAAAAAGGCTAATAAATTACGCGCTAAATAATGCTGATCTTGCTCGGTTAATGTACCTACGATGCCGCAGTCAATTGCGATGTATCGAGGTTTTTCAGGATTACCATGAGCCACAAAGATATTGCCGGGATGCATATCTGCATGAAAAAAACTGTCGCGAAATACTTGGGTAAAAAATATCTCTACGCCGCGTTCTGCCAACACTTTCATATTGGTGTTTTGCGCTTTTAATGCCTCGATATCCGCTACCGGAATACCATAAATACGTTCGCTGACCATAACGCTGGTACGGGTAAAATCCCAGTAAACCTCAGGCACATACACAAGGTCTGAGTCTTGGAAGTTACGTCTTAATTGCGTTGCATTAGAGGCTTCAATGGCTAAATTTAATTCAGCATGAATGGTATTGCTGTAGTCTTCTACCACTTCAACGGGTTTTAAACGGCGACCTTCAGCAGAGTATTTTTCTACTAGACGAGCCATTTGATCGAGCAAAATCATGTCGCGATCAATGGTTTTATTAATGCCAGGACGAACCACTTTGACCACAACTTCGGTGCCGTCAAGCAGGGTTGCAGGATGTACTTGAGCAATCGAGGCAGATGCCATCGGAATTGGGTCAAACTTTGCAAACAAGGTATCAACACTTTCGCCCAATTCGCTCTCTATGACGTTAATAGCAATATCACTGGCAAAAGGGGGAACGTTGTCTTGTAATTGTACTAATTCGCTGACAATGTCGTGAGGAATAAGGTCGGGGCGTGTGGATAAAATCTGGCCAAATTTAACGAAAATTGGCCCCAGTGCTTCTAAAGCTAAACGCAGGCGTTCGCCTCGAGATAATTTTTTAGGTACGGGTGCCAAGCGCCATGGTGCAAGCCATAAGGCAATGCGCAACGACAAAGGAAACTGTTCCGTAGGGATCAGGTCGTCTAAGCGATAGCGGGTAAAGATGTAGAGGATTTTCCACAAACGCCAATAGTTAGCCACAGCTTATTTCCCTTGTTCGTTAGAATGTTTTTTCTTACTGACAAGCTGTTTTATCTGTTCAAAACGGGCTTCTGCTCGGTCGGTGGCTAAACGTAAGTCAGCGACCTGTTGGCTAAAATGTTCGGCAAGGGGCTTGGGTACCAGCATTTGAATTTCATCTTCTAAATATTCTTTACTAGACGCCGTTAAGGTTTTTTTGCTGTCTTTGCCCCATTTAACTAGGCTCCGTAAACCTTTGCCTATTTGATGGGCAACCATGCCACCCGTTACTGGGCTTAGCATGGCTTCCCAATCGATGTCCATTTGCTGAATAATCTTGGCTAAATCCAACACTAAAGCACTGCTGCCACTGATGTCGATATTACCGTTCATAAGTGCATCAGCTTTGTCTGAGGCTAAGGCAACCTCTAATAACTCAGTAACACTGCCAAAGATGCTGGTGTCGCAAAGTTCTTCATCTTGTAGGCTCAAATGAAAGCCGTTTGCTTGAATCGTTACCACTAAAATAAGCCAGTCGTCACTTTGTATGCGAATACGTTTACCAGAAAACTTAGCCAGCGCGGTTAATAGCGCTGGGTCATGTTTTAGTAAGGTATTGAGACTAGACTCAATCGTGGCACATAAGGCACTGTCGATACTGGGGCTTATCATAGTCTGTGGGTATCCTAAGCTTTAATGCCGCGGTGAAGTGCAACCATGCCGCCGGTCATGTTGTGATAGCTCACACGGCTAAACCCTGCGGTTTCCATCATGCCTTTTAGCGTTTCTTGATCAGGGTGCATACGAATCGATTCGGCTAAATACTTGTAAGATTCGGCATCGTTGGTCACTAACTTACCCATTAATGGTAAAGCGGTGAACGAGTATAGGTCGTAGGCTTTTTTCAGTAGCGGATTGGTGGTTTGCGAAAATTCAAGCACTAATAAACGGCCACCAGGTTTTAATACGCGAAACATAGAACGCAGCGCTTCGTCTTTATCGGTAACGTTGCGTAAGCCAAAAGCGATGGTAATAACATCAAAAGTGTTTTCTTCAAATGGTAAAAACTGAGCATTGGCTTGCACGTATTCAATATTGCCAACGTAGCCTTGGTTGGTTAAACGCTCGCGACCCACTTCAAGCATGGATGAGTTAATGTCGGCAAGAACGACTTTACCCGCTGGGCCAACAATTTTGCTGAACTTTTTGGTCAGATCACCGGTACCGCCGGCCAAATCCAAGACCTTGTTGCCAGGGCGAGCCCCAGACATATCGATGGTGAAGCGCTTCCATAAACGATGCACGCCAAACGACATGAGGTCGTTCATAACGTCGTATTTAGCCGCTACAGAATGAAAAACATCGGCCACCATGGCTTGTTTTTCTTCTTTTGGAACGTCCTTGTAACCAAAGTGAGTGGTATTCTCTGTGTTATTCGACATGTTCAAACCCCAAGCCTATCGCTAAACTAAAATCGTGGTATTTTAATGGCTTCGCATTCTACCCCTTAACCAGCAAATTGGCTAATTTACCCCTATGCAATAGTTATCCATAACGTAATAATACCGGCGTGTTTAGAGAAGTTAAATTAATTAAAAATGCTTATTGAAAGTGAGCCAATATTTTACAAAAAAAGGAAGTGTGTATGTGGGTAAATATGAACAAAACAGCAACGTTTATTTTTTGGTTGCTGGCATTGGCAAGTTATTTACTGCAGTGGCCTGGGTTACTGTCTTACTTACCTTTGGCTGCGGTTATTGTGGCGGGGATTCATGTGCTTGAGGTTTTATTCTTTTTGTCTTCATTGAAGCATAACAGTGATAAGCCAGCCAAAGATGCGGCGCTCATTATGCTATTTGGTATTTTTCATCTACAAAAATTTATGGATAAAGCTAGCCCAAACTAATATTGCATTTATTATGCTAATTCGATGCTGATGCGGTTAACACTTTCGTCATCATTTTCGGTTAACACGTGCAGCTCGTCGATACGATAGAGCTGACGTTCAAAAGCTCCAATGCCAGATTCTCGTAATAACCCAGTCACTTCGACCCATTCTTGATATAAAGAAACGCCGCCAAAGCACTCGGTCAATTCTTCATGGCCAGCTAATCTTTCGGCCAAACTGGCATCCATCAATAAAATCGAAGCTTGTTTACCATTGCCCTGATCCCAATCGATATCATCCACGAGGTAGCTAAACGTTTCTGTAACTACAATAAAACCTTCTATTTTAGTCGGTAGCTCGTGGTCGCGTAATTGTTTAATACTGGCTTCTTCAACCGAATAAAGCGTGGGAGATTTAACATTGTGTTCAGAAAGTGTGGAGTTACTCATATCTTTGTCTGTGGGCCGGTGGGTAGTTATCCAATGCCTGCAGTATAGGGAATACCAAGTCGGAGTGATAGCAAGAAAAGTTACCCACTATTTCTGTGGATAAGTCTATGGATAGTCTTGGGGTAGATTGCTCTAAAGCAGGTGTATCAAGCGCTCGTTTTAAATTGAGTGATTTACAACCAAATTTTACCAAATGATTGTTTTTCAATCACTTACGAAGCATTTTTATAGTTATACAGAGCTTTGTGCGAAATTGTATAAATAATAATCGTTAAAACTTTTGTGCACAGTATCTGTGGATAAGGTTCTGTGTAACTCTGGGAAAAGCACCTTTAAAGGTGATGGGAAGCGGCTTTGCAGAAATTGATCAATGTATACACAGTGTATGATTGCAGAATAATAGTCGTGTATTACTGCTCGTTAACCTTGGTTTGTATTACAGGTTAAGAGCAGCGGATTCTTGATACAATTTCATTAATTTATCGGTGATAACCGATTTAATGCCACTGCGTTCTAATTCAGACAAAGAGTCCAATTGATTCAAACGTAAGCGATGCAAATGCAAGCAAGGCAGTTTATCGTTAAATTCACGCAGGTCGCCTTTCATTAATACCGGTAGAAACGGATCGTCTGAATGGCTGCGGCGCAGTATTTGGCGCATACCTTCTTGGAAGGGAATAGGCACTGAGCGCACATTTTTATCTTTGTGCGAAATCACCAAATACAAGCCTTGCTTGCCAATTAAGTTGCCGGGAATAATATGCAGCCCTGTGGATTGCACGGCGGTACTTTTAAGATGGTGAAATGTGTCATGAAAAGCGTAGGGGTCTGGCAAGATCACCATTTGACGGCCAGCATCTTCAGGAAAGAATAGGCTGTAGTTTGTGTATAGCTGTTCCACTGTATCGGAAAATACACACAGTTTATTTTCAAACTTTTTCACAAAGTTCATTGCCTGTTGGTGTTTGTTGATCTTATTCAGATCCCAAACCAGATCGGCATTCTGTTGTTTATTTGTTGAAAAGCCCATAAGTGCACCTCTATCACCTAGGATTCAATTTAGAGCGTAATCTAAATGAAATTCTAGTGCTTAAAATTCATCGCAGGTCAGTTACTGGTAAAATCCGTGTTGCTGGCAAACCCCAAATTAATCAGTGTTTAACACGGGGTTTATGTATGACTGGTAAGTGATTATTACTGCATTTAATTATTATTGTCTATTTTTTAGTAAAATACTGTGATGAGAGCAGCGTTAACAATGTTAACTGGCAAGCATTCTTACACCTGTTAACCGTTCAGTTAACTGACTTAACAAAAGCCATGGGTTGTTACCATCACCTTTTATGGCTCGGTCGGTTTGCTCTGCAGTTTGCAGGCATTGATACAAATCGGCTTGAGATAATCTCGACAGTGCAGATTTAAAAGGCGGTTGCTGTTTTGGCCAGATATTTTGTGATTTAAAACCTTCGGTTAAGCGTTGTGGGCCGTAGGCTTGTAAGCTGATTAATTGGCGAATTTTTCGGATTAACGCCCCCAGTATCATGATGGCCTCGTGGCCTTCGGCTTTTAAATGGCTCAAAATACGTGAAGCATCGCCAATGTTTCCTAGTAAACAGCTGTCTGCTAGGGCAAAAGCATCGTAGCGAGCACTATCTGCGGTGGCTTCTTCAATTAATTCAACGCTGATTTGCTGAGTGCCCATCATGCGCATTTTTTCTATTTCTTGTACACCGGCTAACAAGTTGCCTTCTATGCGTTGTGCAAACAAAGCCACTGCATCTTGGCTTGCACTCATACCCGCTGCCTGAATGCGGCGCTGAAGCCAGCCTGGCAGTTGGTTGCGATCGATCGGCCAAATAGCAACAAATACCCCAGCGGCTTCAAGCGCTTTAAACCATTTGGTCTTTTGCGAAGCAGGGTCTAAACGTGGGGTGATGATGAGTACAACGTTATCGGGATTGGGGTTGTGGGTAATGTCTAATAAGGCTTTGCCTTTATCGCTAGGCTTGCCATTTGGAATGCGCACTTCTATTAAACGACGGCTGGCAAATAATGACATAGCATTAACTTGATCGCGCAGGTCGTTCCAATCGAACGTTGCTTCGGCGTGGAGTAGTTCACGCTCTTCGATACCATAGTGTTTACAAGCACGGCGGATTTGATCACAGGCTTCTTGCACCAATAAGGGTTCGTCACCAGAAACAATATAAAAAGAGGCTAGCTGTTTTTGCAGGTGAGCACCCAGCTGTTCTGTTTTTAGTTTCATTGCAGTTTTGCTTTTTCAAGGCGATTCATTAACTGACGAATTAAATCGTTTTCTAGCTCTTGGCGCTGAACGGTTTCTTCGCTTTGCGTTGCAATAACACTGTTAATGTCGTTGCTGAAGACTCGCCGACCACTTATTTTCCAGATAATTTCGGTGCCTTCTTCTAATTGAATAAGGCGCGCATTAAGCTCGGCGTTTAGTTCGTATTCGGCTGCTTGTCCTAAGTTATTAACCGACAAGGTAAGCTTATTAATTGTGATGGGGGCAATACTTAAGCGCACATTGGCACTGGCATCGCTTGGAAACACGACGCCATTAAATGCAAGCTGCTGTTTAAGGCGCTGAGTGAAACGAGTATTGGCTTGGCTGTCTAGCGTCATGATTTGCACGCCCAGAGGAAGGTCGGTCATTCCGCGTAATTGCCAACCACAAGCTGTGGTTAACAACACAGTCAATAATAAAAAGTATTTCATCTCGTACGCCTTAAATAACACGTTTAATTAACTCGCTACGATATTAACCAGTTTACCCGGTACCACAATCACTTTACGAACGGTGCTGTCGGCCAAGAAACGAACTACGTTTTCATCGGCACGAGCAGCCGCTTCTGCGTCTTCTTTGCTTACGTTTGCTGGCAGTTCTAATTTAGCGCGAACCTTGCCGTTAACTTGAACAACCATTTCGATACTGTCTTTCACCAAGGCAGCTTCATCAACGGTTGGCCATTGTGCATCTAATACTGAATCTGTGTGACCAAAGGCGACCCAAAGTTCATTTGAGATGTGCGGCGTGATTGGCGAAAGCATTAATACGATGGCTTCAACACCTTCACGGGCAACAGCACGACTTTGTTCGTTGTTTTTGCCTAGCTTGTTCAGGGTATTCAACAACTCCATGATTGCAGCAATCGCTGTGTTATAGGTCTGACGCTGACCCATATCGTTGGTGACTTTGGCGATGGTTTCGTGAATTTTACGACGCGCTGCTTTGTCTTCTTTATCTAAGGCTTCAAGATCTAAAGCAACAGATTCGCCTGACGTTAGTTCGAAGCTTAAACGCCATAGACGCTCAAGGAATTTTTTCGCACCTTGTACGCCCGCATCAGACCATTCAAGGGTTTGCTCGGGTGGCGCTGCGAACATGGTATATAAACGCACAGTATCGGCGCCGTATAGATCAATCGCTTCTTGTGGATCAACCCCGTTGTTTTTCGACTTCGACATTTTGCTCATGCCAGAGAAGGTTAATTCTTTGCCAGTGGCTGTTTCTGTCACGCGGGCAATGCCGCCTTTTTCGTCACGTTCAATGGTGACATCGCTTGGGTTAACCCATTCTTTCGCGCCATTTTCCGTGGTGTAGTAATACGCGTCGGCTAATACCATGCCTTGGCATAATAAGCTTTTGAACGGCTCATCACTTTCAACTAAGCCTGCATCACGTAATAGCTTGTGGAAGAAACGTGCATATAGAAGGTGCAAGATTGCGTGTTCGATACCACCAATGTACTGATCCACAGGAAGCCAGTAGTTAGCTTCCTCTGGCTCCAACATTTGGTCATGACTTTGCGGCGTACAGTAACGCGCGTAATACCAAGATGATTCCATGAAGGTATCAAAGGTATCGGTTTCGCGGAATGCGGTTTCGCCATCTAAGGTGATGTCGGAAAATTCAGGGTTGTTCTTAATCGGCGAGTTAATGCCATCCATAACAACGTCTGTTGGTAATTCTACGGGTAACATGTCGGCTGGAGTCGGCACCGATGAACCATCTTGCTTCTGAATCATTGGAATTGGGCTGCCCCAATAACGCTGACGGCTAACGCCCCAGTCACGTAGACGGTAGTTAACCTTGATTTCGCCTTTGCCATTGGTTTCTAACCAGTGAGCAATGGTTTTGAAAGCTTTGTTGGTTGGTAGGCCGTCGAACTCGCCCGAGTTAACCAAGATACCTTTTTCGGTATAAGCGCCTTGTGTTAAATCAACTGCAGACATATCGATTTCTTTACCTTTAGCAGGCTTAGGCGCGATGACTTGCTTAATGTCTAAGTCGTACTTGGTGGCAAATTCCCAATCACGCTGATCGTGAGCAGGAACGGCCATCACCGCGCCTGTGCCATAATCCATTAAGACGAAGTTGGCGATCCATACTGGCACTTCATCACCGGTAATTGGGTGAATTGCTTTGATACCGGTATCGATGCCTTTTTTCTCGATGGTCGCAACGTCGGCTTCTGCGGTGCTGGATTTTTTGCATTCTTCGATAAAGGCTTGAATGTCTGCATTACCACCGTTTGCAGCAGCGGCTTGTGCGGCTTGGGTCGCTAAAGGATGACCTGCGGCAATCGCAACATAGCTTACGCCCATAACCGTATCTGGGCGCGTGGTATAAATTTCTAACTCTTCTATAGAATCTTTACTCTTTTCAGTATTCGCTAAGGCGAAACGCATTTCTACGCCTTCAGAGCGACCGATCCAGTTTTTCTGCATCGCTTTTACTTGCTCAGGCCATTCGTCTAGCTGATCAAGATCGTTCAATAGTTCTTCGGCATACGCGGTGATGCGAATGAACCACTGTGGAATTTCTTTTTTCACCACAGGGGTATCACAGCGCCAGCAGCAGCCATCGATTACTTGTTCGTTGGCTAATACGGTTTGGTCGTTTGGACACCAGTTAACCGCCGATACTTTTTTGTATGCCATGTCTTTTTCGACAAGCTGGGTGAAAAACCACTGTTCCCAACGGTAATATTCAGGGTCACAGGTGGCGAATTCACGATCCCAGTCATAACCAAAGCCTAAGCTTTTAAGCTGGTTTTTCATGTAGGCAACGTTTTCTTTGGTCCACTTTGCTGGAGCCGTTTTATGTTTGATTGCTGCGTTTTCAGCCGGTAAACCAAACGCATCCCAACCCATAGGCTGCATTACGTTTTTACCCTGCATGCGCTGGTAACGAGAGACTACATCACCAATGGTGTAGTTACGCACGTGGCCCATGTGCAGTCGGCCACTTGGGTAGGGGAACATAGACAGGCAATAGAATTTCTCTTTACTGGCATCATGTACCGCTTTAAAAACTTGGTTTTGTTCCCAGTGTTGCTGCAGCTTGCCTTCGATTTGCTTTGGCTGGTAGCTTTCTAACATAGGAGCGGTGGTATTAGTCGACTGAGGCATAGTGATATCTTGTGATTCTGGGTTCAAATAAGGTCGTAAGTTTACCCTATGCTAGAGGTTGCGGGTAGCTCTGGCAGCAAAAGCGCTTTATTAATGCGTTGCTAGATAGAATAAATTGATTTTAGAGCTGTGTTTAATAGGCTGCTATAATAAAATTACGTAAATTATCAGTAAAAGTTAATTTCAAAAGCAATTTTACAGCTAGGCGGACAATCTATTGAAGTTTCGAGTTAATCGCTTTGTCGTCGCGATTTTTATATATATTGTAGGTGTCTTTGTTGTTGCCTTGGTCAGTTATCAGCAAGAAAGAGCCCGGTTTTTAGCCGATATCGATGAACGATTATTGGCTGCCGCGAGTCATTTACCCGATATTTTACCCACAGACTTTCATGATATTGCCCGCACTCCTAATGCTATTTCTGCTGAACAAGATCAAAAAAATTTAGAGTTATTAACTCAGCATGCACTCGTTGGTGATCTCACCTATTTATACACCTACGTGATGGTTGACGGCGTAATCTATTTTACCACTTGTAACTACCTTCAAATCGATATTGATCGGGATAAGGTTGTTACTTATTGGACAGAATACCCCGAGGGCGCTCAAGAATACTTCGATGCCATGGCTGCATCAAAGCCAATTTATGTCACTGCTGCCGATACTTGGGGTTTATTTAGAACTATTTTAATTCCTATGAAATCACCAAAAGGTTTGCCATATGTGGCGGCAGCCGATATGGACATCTCGGTGATTGAGAGTTCGTTAAGAGACGTGGTGCTGTTTGTGTTGGGTATGGGAGCTGTTTTGCTGGCCTTGGCTTTGCCGTTGATTTTTGCCTATCGGGCTACTTACTTAAAGTTGAATGGCAAATTGGTTGCTCTGAATACGCAATTAAAGAAAGATATTGATCAAGCCCAAAAATTAGAATTAGAGCTAAAGCAAGCAACTCACGATGCCAAGGTGGCTAATGAAATTAAGGATCAGTTTTTATCGAACATGAGTCACGAGCTGCGAACGCCAATTAACGGTATTACGGGGACTAATCAGCTGCTACTGGATACGCAGTTAAGTGAAGAGCAATTAGAGTACGTAGAGCTGTGCAATAAGAGTGCGAATGTATTACTCGATACCGTGAATCAAATTCTTGATGTGGCCACCATTGAAGCGGGTGGTTTAACATTAAGACCTGAATCGTTAGATACAGAAATATTCTTTGATAATATTGTTTCTTTATTTTCTTCACAAATAGCTGAAAAACGTTTGGATTTAGTGATTAGTTATATTGGAAATGTGCCGCAAAAAATCGCGATCGATCCGGTTAATTTTAGAAAAGTATTAATTAATCTCATCAGTAACGCGATCAAATTTACTCGCTCTGGTGGTATTTATGTATTTATTAGCTGGCGCGAAGGTGTCTTAGCGGGTGAGGTTGGTGATACGGGTATGGGTATCCCTAAACAGTTTCAAAGTAAGATTTTTGAAACGTTTCAGCAAGCTGATAACTCTTACGCGCGTCAATACGGTGGAACTGGTTTGGGGCTACCAATATCGCGTCAAATATGTCGGTTTATGGATGGTGAGATGTTTTTACATTCTTCTGATGACGCGGGTTCTGTATTCAAATTCTTTGTGCAAGCGCCAGCAAGTAGCGAGTTATTCATTCCTGCACTCTTTAAAAGTGGTAATGCTAATAAGAGCAGTAATGCTAATAGTGGTCATAAAATATTGGTGTGTTCAGACTCGACAATGATGCAGTCGTGGTTTGCTAATGAACTGGGCGCTATTGATATCAGTAAGCATGTGAGTAGCCTTTGCGATATTGAAAAAGCAATCGTTGAAATTTGTGATTATAGTTTGGTCATATTAGATACGGTAATAACCGAAGAAGAAAGAAAGCAACTAGCACTAGCGTCTGATCCTACTAAGCAGTGCATTTTGTGGCTTTCTTGGTTGGGGCAGGCGCTGCCAGCTGGTTTGCCAAATAATATAAGGGTTGTTACTAAACCTTTGCACCGCTCTGGTTTAGTTTCTGTGTGTGGCTGTGCTAATGATTTAAGGCTTGCTTAAAACAGGCAAAGTAAAACTAGAATTAGACCAAAGTTAGACCAAAGTTAGACCAAAGTAAGATTAAAGTTGTAGCTTTATAGACATAGATCAGCTTATGTTGAGAAACGGTGTTTTCTGTTTGAATAATTCTCGAATGTGCTAATAATTCGCACTTCGGTTTAAAAATGCATAGCCTACAGGCAAGGGCTTTTGCAACACAAAAATTAAGGCGTGGTTATGAGTAAACAAATAAGTCGCATATTCTTAGTAATGGTTGGTCTGAGTGTTTGGAGTAGCGGTTATTCAGAGTTCACCAATACAGAGCAATTACTGGCTGAAATGACGATGATTAAAAACGACCCTGTTCTGCTGGAAGAGGCACTGGTGAATGGCAAAGAAAGAGCCTTGTTGTGCGGTAATTGTCATGGTAAAAATGGCAACAGTGTACGTGATTACATTCCTAACCTTGCTAGTCAAAATGCTGCTTACTTGTTTAATCAATTTGAACTGTTTGCCACCGGTGAGCGCAAAGACTATGTGATGGGGCGTCTTGCTAAAGGTTTTTCTCGTGAAGATAAGATAAACATTGCGTTGTATTTTTCGGCTATGGCAGTTGAGCCTAGAGCTCAGTCTATAGCGGCGACTGCTCAGGGTGAAAAAATATACCAAAGCTTTTGTTTTACCTGCCATCAAAAAGACGGCCATGGAGATGGCAGTTATCCGCGTATTGCTGGCCAGCCTTACCCGTTTTTAGTAAAAACACTCAACGGCTTTGCCGGTGGGGATAAAAAGCGAGCCAATTCACCTATGACAGTGATTGTTGCCAATATGAGTGAGCAGCAGCTTAAAGAGGTTGCTGCATATGTTGCCAGCATGCCTTAAACTAACCCAATGAAGCAGCTAATAGACCCTTTTGGGCGCACCATTGAATACCTTAGAATTTCTGTAACCGATCGCTGTGATTTACGTTGCAGTTATTGCATGAGTGAAGACGTTGAATTTCTTCCGCGCCAAGATATCTTGTCGTTTGAAGAGATTGTTCGTCTTGCCGAAAGCTTTGCCAAGCTAGGTGTTAAAAAGATTCGTATTACTGGCGGGGAGCCTTTAATGCGCAAAAAACTTCCTGAGTTAATCGCACGTATTAAACAAATTTCAGGCATTGAAGAAGTCGTTATGACGACCAATGGTACCTTGTTAACCCAATACGCCAAATCATTGTACGACGCAGGACTTTCACGTTTAAATATCAGCTTGGATACCTTAAAAGCTGATCGTTTCCATAAACTGACCCGCAGAGATCGTTTGCAGGCTGTGTTAGATGGCATTGCCGAAGCTAAAAAGTACCCATTTGCGGGTATCAAGTTAAATGCGGTAGTAATGCGCGGCATGAACGATGATGAAATTATTGATCTTACTGACTACGCCATTGCTAACGAGATCGATATTACCTTTATCGAAGAAATGCCGTTAGGTGAAGTTGGTTACGATCGCAGCGTTACTTTTTTATCCAGCGATGATATTAAAAAAGAATTAGAAGGTCATTTTTCACTCACTGCTTCGAGCCATAAAACGGGTGGCCCTGCGGTATATAGCAGCGTAGCCAATAGTAAAACTCGAGTGGGTTTTATTTCACCACACAGTCATAACTTTTGCGGTGACTGCAACCGTATTCGCATTACCGCAGTAGGACGTTTGTTGTTGTGTTTAGGTAATGAAAATAGCCAAGATTTACGCACTTTTATGCGGGCTAACCCCAGTGACGAGGCGTTAACAGAGTTGTTGGTTAAGTCATTGCAATTAAAGCCAGAAAAGCACGATTTTAATCTGGCAGAAGAAGTACAAATACTACGTTTTATGTCTAATACTGGTGGTTAACCGCTGCCAAGCACCCAATAATAATATCAATAGCGATATTCCCACTAATGGCCAAATACCTAACCACATGAAAGGTGTTTGGCCTTGGCGTGTTTGTGCATAAGCGGTGAGTGTGGCTTTTTGTTGGGTGGGCAGTTGCTTAACAATCTCACCTTTATGATTTACCAACGCGGTAATTCCAGTATTGGTTGAGCGTAATAAATAGCGTTGTGTTTCTAAAGCTCGCATTTGGGCAATGGCCATATGTTGTTTTGGCCCCAGTGAGTCACCAAACCAAGCATCGTTACTGATGGTGATGAGTAAGTCGGATTCTTTCGCCATATTGGCGACAAATTGCGGATAAACAATTTCATAGCAAATAAAAGGTGCAATCAGAAATAACGCCTCGTCTTTCTCTACTTTTAATAACTCTTGCAGCGCGCTGCCTTTTTTGAAACTCGACATGGGCAAATCAAAAAAAGGTAATAAACCGCGAATCATATTTTCTAATGGAATATATTCACCAAAAGGCACCAGTTTCTGCTTGTGGTATAAGCCTTCGCCCATGCCTACGGCAACGATGCTATTGTGATATTCACCTTTAAAAGGCCCTTGGGTATAACGAAAGGGGATGCCAGTAATAAGGGTTGATTGTTCGTTAGTAGCTTCTTGGCTAATTACGTCTAAATAACTTTGAAACTGGTCTTTTAAAACCGTTACTGCCGTTTCAGGCCATAAAATGATATCGCTATCCCAGTGTTGTCGTGTTTGTTCTAAGTAGCTGTCGATGGTGGGACGTCTTTGTTCTGGTAGCCATTTTATTTCTTGAGCAATATTGCCTTGCACAGCACTGACTTTTAATTCGTTCGTCACTTCTGTCCAACTAATGCTTTGTAGAATAAAGCCCACTGGCCAGATGATTAGCAGGGCAAGGTAGCCTGGTTGTTTTTGCTGAAAAGAATAAAATAATGCGGCGGCGGTTAATGCACTAAAAAATGATAAGCCATAAACACTTAAAATAGGGGCCCAGCCACTTAACCAAGAGTGTAAGTGTGCATCGCCGGCAAACAACCAAGGAAACCCTGTTAAAAATCCACTGCGGAACCATTCATAAAAAAACCATAGCGCAGAAAATGCAAAAATAGACATTAAAGGCGATGTTTCTTTTTGATTATAAAAGCGCTGAAAGAAGTACATGAAAAGCGCCGGAAAAGTCGCCAAAAAAGCGGCGAATAAAGCCACCATCATTACCGCAAGCACAGCGGGAGTTCCACCATGAGTGTGCATGCTTACATAAATCCAAGAAACGCCTACCGAGAATTTAGCAAAGCCAAAAAGCCAAGTGCACAGTGCTGCTTCTTTGCTGGTGGCATTGCGCAAGCTGATTAACAGCCCAATTAACGAGACAATTATTAGTGGCCATATAAAAAAAGGGGCGATGGCAAAAGGAAAGAGTAAGCCAGAAAATAAAACAGTCGCTCTGGGTGTTAAACGTGGTGACAACATTAAAAGCCTTTGTATAGATAATAAAAAAGAAAGCACTTAGCTTTCTTTTTAAACATAACCGTAAATAAATAAGCCTTAATTAAAAGGCTAATCGATGGGTGTTACTTCCATCAGGTTAATGCGGCGACTATTGCCATTAACAACTTTAAAGCGCCAGTTGTTGATAGTAATCGCTTCGTCACACTCTGGAACTCGGCCAAAGTGTTGCACGACTATGCCACCAATGGTGTCAAATTCTTTGTCATCAAACTTAGTCGCAAAATGCTCGTTGAAATCTTCAATCGGCGTAAGCGCTTTTACCATGTACACACTATTATCAAGGGCTTTGATCGAACTGTCGTCGTCATCTTGATCGTGTTCGTCTTCAATTTCGCCAACAATTTGTTCAAGCACATCTTCAATGGTGATAATGCCAGCAATACCACCAAATTCATCAGCAACAATGGCCATGTGGTTGCGAGTGGCTCGGAACTCTTTCAATAATATGTTCAAACGCTTACTTTCTGGAACAAATGCCGCGGCGCGGAGCAGATCTTGAATATTAAAATCGTCGTAGCTTTCGTTGAGGGTCAGCGGCAATAAATCTTTTGCCAGCAGAATGCCCAGTACTTCATCCTGGCCCTCTCCCATAACGGGGAAACGTGAGTGAGCAGATTCAATAATGGCAGGTAGAAATTCTTGTAAAGAGTCTTCGGCCTTGATACTGACTACTTGCGAGCGAGGTACCATGATATCGCGAACTTGCATGTCAGAAACTTGTAAAGCACCTTCTAAAATCGACAAGGTTTCAGTATCGACTACGTTGCGTTCTGCTGCTTCTCGTAAAATTTCTTTCAGATCTTGACGGTCGTTAGGATCGTCGGAAAAAATTGTTGATAGCTTGTCTAGCCAAGATTTAGATTGGCTGTTCGATTGCTCTTCGCTCATGGGGAAGGGGGAGTCTCTCAATTACAAAAGTTGGATTGCTTACTTTATAAAGCCTGAGCTTTAAAAAGCAAGCAAATTGCTGGTTATTTATACTTTTTCAAGCATCAAACTACCGATCGAATAACCGGCGCCAAATGAACAAATCAAACCTTTTTCACCGCTTTTAAAGTCGCTCTTGTATTTATGAAAGGCGATGACCGAGCCAGAAGACGCAGTATTGGCAAACTCATCCAAGACAACAGGCGCTTCTTCTAAGGTCGGAAGGCGGCCTAATAGTTTTTTGGTGGCGAAGTTATTCATGTTGATATTGGCTTGATGCAACCACATGCGTTTTAAATCGTCTGCTTGTAAATTGCTTTGCTCTAATTGTTCAGAGATAAACTCAACAATTAGCGGCAGCAGTTCTTTGAATACTTTACGTCCCTGCTGTTGAAAAAAAGGACGGTCTGCAGGAACGTCGTCAAAGCAGTAGTCAGCATACGATGCATCACTGCGTATGTTGTCAGAAAACTGCGTCATTTGCTTGGTGCCAATGATGCGAAATGCTGAATCACTGGTACAGGTGGATTCTGGTTCAATGATGGCAGCAGTCGCAACGTCACCAAAAATGAAATGGCTATCGCGATTTTTAAAACTAAGCCCTGGGGTCGTGAATTCTGGGTTTACAAACAGCACGCATTTGGCAATTCCAGCGGCGAGTGAAGCATACGCATTGATCATGCCGAAGGTTGCCGATGAGCAAGCGATACCCATATCATAGGCACTGCCTTTGATACCAAGATCACGCTGAATTTCTACAGAAATACCGGGGTAATCACGCTGGCGAAATGTGCTAGATACAATAACTAAGTCAATATCATCTGCGGTTTTCCCCGCTTCTGCCATGGCTTGTTTTGCTGCTGCAATGCCCATGGTTACCATTTCAGGGGTTTTGCCCTGCTCGGTCATTGGGAATGTGGGGTACATAATGTCTGGATCGATAATGCCATCTTTGTACATGGCATAGCGTGATTTAATCCCTGATGCTTTTTCAATAAATTCAGGGCTAGAGCCTGCTAGGGCCTCTATTTCGCCAGCTTCGATTTGAGCAGCATGTTCAGTGTTAAATTTTTCAACGTATTGATTAAAGGCATTAACCAGTTCTTCATTGCTAATGGAGTGTGGAGGAATGAATAAACCTGTGCCAGAAATAACGAACTGAGTCATGTGTTTTAACCTAAGTGAATTTTTCTTTAATTATACTTGTATGCTATCAAAACTATTTCAGCGGGTCTTGCGCCGTTGAAGTGTATTGAGCACTAATCTTAGCTTATATAATAATATTGCTTCCGATTAATACAATATATAAGAATATAGCTCAAAATAGGAATAACACTCGTGCTAGCAAAGCGACTAATCAATTAAAAGCACACCGCTTATAGCACACTGTTTTTATAGCTCACTGTTTATAAAAAGCAGCTTGGATCAAAATCAAGCACTGAACATAATTGCTGGTGCTTGATTTGAGTAGCTGGTAGGTAATCAGTGTTAGTTAACACTAACAGGCAGGATACCAATAAACCAATAAACAGCCTGATAAACAGGCTAAGACAAGTTAGACAGTTTTGGGTGAGCTTTTGGATTACGGCGAACGATTAAGGCAACCTTGCCTATTTTCTGAATCAATTCAGCGCCGGTTTGCTTCACCATGTCGTCAATGGCTTGAGCGCGAATATCTCGCTCACCTATTGCGACTTTAACTTTGATTAACTCGTGATCGTCTAAAGCACGGTTAAGTTCTTCTAAAACTGCGGCCGATAAACCGTTACCGGCGATGGTCACAACAGGGTTTAGGTTATGGCCAATAGAGCGCATTGCTTTCTTTTGTTCAGCAGAAATTGCCATTAGATTCGGTTGCCTAGCTTAATTAAGTGGTAAACTCTGATTATATAGCAATAAATTTGATTTTGTCGCTTGTTAAAGCGGTAATCTGTAGAAAACCAATTGAGAAAATAAAGATATGGCGCGTTCAAAGTCGAGTAATGATTGGATGGATGAACATTTTAATGATCATTACGTAATGAAAGCCAAAGAAGAAGGGTACCGATCGCGTGCTTGTTACAAGCTAATGGAGCTTGATGATAAAGATAAATTAATTAAATCAGGCATGACAGTCGTTGATTTAGGCTCTGCTCCTGGTGGTTGGTCGCAAGTTGCTGCTAAGCGTGTAGGTGATCATGGTTTGGTGGTGGCTTCGGATATTTTACCGATGGACGGTATTGCCGGTGTTACCTTTTTGCAGGGTGATTTCACAGAAGAAGCAGTATTTGATGAATTAATGACGGTTATTGGTAATCGACCGGTAGACCTTGTAATTTCAGATATGGCCCCCAATATGAGTGGTATGAGTGCAGTCGATCAGCCCAGCGCAATGTATTTGGTTGAGTTGGCACTGGATATGGCTAAGCAAGTATTAAAGCCCGGTGGAAATTACGCCGCAAAAGTTTTTCACGGCGAAGGTTTTGATGAATACTTAAAGGACCTGCGCACGTCGTTTCAAAAAGTAGTAACTCGTAAACCAGAATCTTCTAGAGCTCGTTCACGAGAAGTCTATTTGGTGGCGAAGGGTTTTAAAGGTTAAGCGCTTTCACGTTCTTTGTATGGCCTTTTGTTAAGGTGTTTAAGAGAGCGTAAAGAAAGGTATAAAAGACCTCTGATTCTCTATTATCGATATAAGATATAGTAGAGATCAGATTAAAAGCTGCGTAAGCTAAGAGCTTACGCTACATATTAAATTAGAGGTACGCCTGTCATGGCAAAGAATTTAGTGCTTTGGGCCATCATCGCAGCAATATTGATGACGGTTTTTAATAATTTACAAAATGTCAGTCAATCCAAAGACCTTAAGTATTCTGAGTTTATTAGCAGTGTGCGCACCGGCCAAGTCGAGCGAGTGAGCATATCGGGCCAGAATATAGAAGGTGTGTTGAGTAATGGTGAAGCATTTTCTTCTATCTTGCCTGCTTACGACGATAAATTAATCGACGACTTGTTGAATAATAATGTCCAGGTCGAAGGCAAGAAGCCTGAGCAGCAGAGCATTTGGACACAGTTGCTATTGGCTTCTTTCCCGATTTTGATCATTGTTGCTGTATTTATGTTCTTTATGCGACAAATGCAGGGCGGCGGCGGTGGTAAAGGCGGCCCGATGTCTTTTGGTAAGAGTAAAGCCAAGCTATTAAGCGACGATCAAATAAAAACGACCTTTGACGATGTTGCCGGGTGTGATGAAGCCAAAGAAGACGTTAAAGAATTGGTCGACTTTTTAGTTGAGCCAGGCAAATTTCAGCGTCTTGGCGGCCGTATTCCTCGTGGCGTTTTATTAGAAGGCCCACCAGGAACGGGTAAAACATTATTGGCTAAAGCCATTGCTGGTGAAGCCAAAGTACCTTTCTTCTCTATTTCTGGTTCTGATTTCGTAGAGATGTTTGTCGGTGTTGGTGCCTCTCGAGTGCGCGACATGTTTGAACAAGCCAAAAAACAAGCACCGTGCATCATCTTTATTGATGAAATTGATGCGGTAGGTCGTCATCGTGGGGGCGGCCATGGTGGCGGTAACGATGAGCGTGAGCAAACATTAAACCAGTTGTTGGTAGAGATGGATGGTTTTGAAGCGAATGATGGTGTGATCGTTATTGCGGCAACGAACCGTTCGGATGTATTGGATAAAGCGTTATTGCGCCCGGGTCGTTTTGACCGTCAGGTGGTGGTGGGTTTGCCAGACGTACGTGGTCGTGAGCAGATCCTTAAAGTACATATGCGTAAAGTACCGATTGCAGACGATGTTAAAGCATCGGTTATTGCCCGTGGTACGCCGGGTTTCTCGGGTGCAGATTTAGCTAACTTGGTTAACGAATCAGCATTATTCTCAGCGCGCGCGGCCAAAAGCCTCGTTTCTATGGAAGAGTTCGAGAAAGCAAAAGATAAAATCATGATGGGCGCCGAGCGCAAGACCATGGTGATGACGGAAAAAGAAAAAGAGAGTACGGCTTACCACGAAGCAGGTCATGCGATTGTGGGTTACTTGTCGGAAGAGCACGATCCAGTTCACAAGGTAACTATTATTCCTCGTGGCCGCGCATTGGGCGTGACTTTCTTCTTACCAGAAGCCGATCGCATCAGTGAGAGTCGCCGTAAAATTATGGGTGACATTGCTACGGCTTATGGTGGTCGAATTGCAGAAGAAATGCTGTACGGTAAAGAAGGTGTGAGTACTGGTGCTTCGCAAGACATTAAAATGGCTACTCATTTTGCTCGTGCCATGGTGGTTAACTACGGTTTATCGGATGCATTAGGCCCATTGGATTATGATTCTCGTGATTCAGATGGTATTGGCTCTCGTCATGTATCGGATGAAACTTCACGTTTGATTGACCAAGAAATCAAGCGTATCACCGACGAATGTTATGCCCGTGCAGAGAAAATTCTGGATGAAAATAAAGACATATTAGAGACAATGAAAGACGCTCTGATGGAATTTGAAACAATTGACGCTGAGCAAGTTAAGGATTTAATGAACCGTCAGCCTGTGCGTTTACCAGCGTCATGGGATGATAAAAACGGTGGTTCACCAGCGGCTTCTGCTTCAGAAAAAGAAGTAGAAGAAACCGATTTGGCTGAAAAGCAAGATGATGACGACGTGGCTGGTGATAAAGTCGACGTTTAGTCTGAGTGATTAATCGTTTAAAATAACGGGCTTCGGCCCGTTTTTTTATGTCGATAATTAATTAGAGTTTTTAACTTTAGATTTAAAGCCTTAGATTTAAAAATTTATACATTGATAGCTAGGTTTGGTAGCCATGAACAAAAGATTATTAACCTGCGGCTTTCGCAATGGACAACCACAACAGCTGGATTTAAGTCGTTGCAATATCATGGGGATTTTAAACGTTACCCCAGATTCTTTTTCTGATGGGGGTAAGCATAACAATTTAGACGCTGCCTTATTTCATGCTGAAAAAATGATGCAGCAAGGCGCGACCTTGATTGATGTTGGCGGCGAATCAACAAGGCCGGGAGCCGCGCCGGTAACGGTTCAGCAAGAACTCGATCGGGTTATACCTGTGGTAGAGGCGATTCACAAAAATTTAGACGCCATTATCTCGGTCGACACCAGTACGCCAGAAGTGATTACCGCGTCGGCGAGCGTGGGTATGGGGATGATTAATGATGTACGAGCATTGCAGCGAGAAGGGGCGCTAGCAGCGGCTGCAGCTACAGCAGTGCCTATCTGTTTAATGCACATGCAAGGTCAGCCCGAGTCAATGCATTTAGCACCGAGTTACGATGATGTGGTTGCTGATATAAGAGCCTTTCTGGCTGAACGCATTCAGGCGTGTGAGCAGTTAGGTATCGCAAAAGAACGCTTAATCCTTGATCCAGGTTTTGGTTTCGGCAAATCTTTAGCGCATAATTATCAGCTTTTAAATCAGCTAGAGACGTTTCACTCGTTAGGCTTGCCATTGCTAGTCGGCGTGTCGCGAAAAACCATGATTGGAAAAATATTGAATGATTGTCCTGCCGACCAGCGTTTGATCGGCAGTATTGCTGCTGCAGTAATTGCTGCAATGAAAGGCGCAAGCATTATGCGAGTTCATGATGTTGCTGAAACCCGCGATGCATTAAAAATTGTAGAAGCCACTTTAGTTTAAAAATAAATAATAATTTACAAGGAATGACCGAGTCATGAGCAGAAAATATTTTGGTACCGACGGAATTCGTGGTGAAGTAGGTGTTTACCCAATCACGCCAGAGTTTGTAATGAAGCTAGGCTGGGCTGCTGGCAAAGTGTTTGCTCAACACGGTAAAAGTAAGATTTTAATTGGTAAAGATACTCGTATTTCAGGCTATATGTTTGAATCGGCTTTAGAAGCAGGATTAACAGCAGCTGGGGTTAGTAGCGGTTTGTTAGGGCCAATGCCAACGCCTGGTATTGCTTATCTTACGCGCACCTTTCATGCCGATGCCGGTATTGTAATTAGTGCTTCTCATAACCCATATTATGATAATGGCATTAAGTTTTTTTCTGGCGATGGCACCAAGCTAAGCGATGAAATAGAAGCAGAAATTGAAAAATATCTTGATTTGCCGATGACCACGGTTTCTTCCGATCAACTGGGTAAGGCTTTTCGGATTAATGATGCTGCCGGTCGTTACATTGAATTTTGTAAAAGTACGGTGCGTCGTTTAAAACTTAAAGGTAAGCGCATAGTATTAGATTGTGCTCATGGTGCTACTTATCAAATCGCACCGGCAGTATTTGAAGAACTGGGCGCTGAAGTTATCCCCATTGGTGTCAGCCCAGATGGCTTAAATATTAATAAAAGCATTGGCTCAACTTCCCCTAAAAAGCTGCAGCAAAAAGTTATCGAAACCCGTGCTGATTTGGGCATAGGTTTTGATGGTGATGGTGACCGAGTAGTAATGGTAGACGAAAAAGGTGAAGTCGTTGATGGTGATGAACTGCTTTACATTATGGCAATGCATGCGCGCAGCCGTAAACGCTTAGGCGGTGGCGTTGTCGGAACCCTAATGAGTAATTTGGGTTTGGAATTGGCCTTAAAGAAAGAAAAAATCGATTTTGTGCGGGCCAATGTGGGCGACCGTTATGTGATGCAACAGCTAAAAGAGCATAACTGGCGTTTTGGTGGCGAGTCTTCTGGGCATTTGTTATGTCTAGACTCGACTTCTACCGGCGATGGTGTTGTGGCTGCACTGCAAATCATGATGGCATTACAAGATTCAGGTAAGAGTTTATTTGAGCTTAAATCGGGTATGAGTAAGTGCCCACAAACTATGATCAATGTCCGCCGTAGCAAAGACGTCGATATTGCGAAGGATGAAATCATTCAAGCTGCAGTTGCTGATGTGGAAGCTGAACTTGCAGGATTAGGGCGGGTTTTGTTGCGTCCTTCGGGCACAGAACCCGTTGTTCGTGTTATGGTGGAAGGCGAAAACGGCAGCTTAGTGGCTGCTAAAGCTCAGCAATTGGCTGAGATTGTTGCCGAAGTTATATCTTAATTGCGAATATAGCCATCTACCACTTGAGTCAGATGGCTTATTTCGCTACTATCTCGCCCTGTTTTATATCGTGAGGTGATTATGCGTCGTCTATTGGTGGCTGGTAACTGGAAAATGAACGCCAGTAAGGTCATGTTAAATGAATTGTTGTCTGGCATTGTTGCACATCAGCCACAACAAACTGACGTCGTTGTATTTCCGCCAGCACCTTATTTGTTAATGGCTGCGGATAAATTGCAGGGCAGTTCGGTCAAGTTTGGCGGCCAAAACCTAAACGCTAACGAAAGTGGTGCGTTTACCGGTGAAGTCTCCGCTAGTATGTTAGTTGACTGTGGTTGTGATGCAGTATTGGTAGGGCATTCAGAACGCCGTACGCTTTATGCAGAAACAGATGCCGACGTGTTGGCTAAAACAGCAGCAGCTTTAGCCGCTGGCTTAACACCTTATGTGTGTGTTGGCGAAACGTTAGCAGAGCGCGAGGCTAATCAAACCGAAGCGGTCATCGAGCAACAAATTAATGCGGTGTTGAATGGTTTAACAGTTCAGCAATTAGCAAAATGTGTATTCGCTTACGAGCCTGTTTGGGCTATTGGCACTGGTAAGACAGCATCTCCAGAGCAAGCGCAGCAAGTACATGCATTTATTCGCAGCTTATTAGCGGCGAAAGATGAACAATTAGCAAAGAATAGCCATGTACTTTATGGCGGCAGTGTTAAAGCAAATAATGCTAAAGAATTATTTGCACAAAAAGATATCGACGGTGGCTTGGTGGGCGGTGCTTCACTTCAAGCTGAAGAATTTTTAGGAATCTGTAATCCAGCGTAACGCTGGTGAGAGTAATAGGTAGAGAATAATGGAAAAGATTACCCTGATAGTACATATATTGCTGGCCTTTGGTGTTATTGGCCTAGTAATGATCCAGCAAGGTAAAGGTGCTGATGCTGGCGCTTCTTTTGGTGGCGGTGCTTCACAAACTGTATTTGGTGGCCAGGGTTCAACCAATTTCCTAAGTCGATTGACAGCGATTGGTGCAACTATTTTCTTTGTTACCAGTATGGTTTTAGCGGTAATCGCTAGTGATAAAGCAAAAGGTGTTAATGACATCGGTGTTCCTTCTATGGAAATGACCGAAGCCCTTGATCAAGATGCACCAATTGTGGAAGAATACGCGCCAGCCACAGACGCACCCGATGTTGATGTGTCAATTGATGATGTGCCAGTGTTAGAAACACCGGCGCAGTAAGCGTAAGAAGATTCGCGGATGTGGTGAAATTGGTAGACACGCCACCTTGAGGGGGTGGTGGGCTTACGCCCGTGGGAGTTCGAGTCTCCCCATCCGCACCAATTCGCTTTTTTAGTCTATCAGGCATATAATTGTCGCAGATTAGAAAAGCAAAGCAACAAGCCCCTCGTTAGGGGCTTTTTGTTAGGCGTTGTTTTTATGAATAACGTCGAATAGAGAAAGTTAATGACCGCGTTGTGCGATTTAATTTTCTTGTCTGCAAAAGCGGTATGCGGACTGGGCACATGATGCCCAGTTTTTGTTTCTGGCGTTTATGAATTGCAGATTATTTAATAAAATGTACACAATTAAAGGTTACTAAGCTTGGCTAGTAAAGAAGAAGAATTACGTGACATGATTGCTCCAGCTATTGAGGCAATGAATTACGAACTTTGGGGCATAGAGTATTCAGCCCAAGGTCGCCACTCAGTATTACGCATCTTTATCGATGGTGAAAACGGTGTCAATGTTGATGATTGTGCGGCAGTGAGCCGACAAGTAAGTGCAATCATGGACGTAGAAGATCCAATTAGCCAAGAATATACTCTGGAAGTATCTTCACCGGGGATGGACCGTCCCTTGTTTACTCTGGAACAATTTAGAAAATACATTAACGAGTGGGCTGAGATCCGTTTGCGTATGCCATTTGATGGCCGTCGTAAATTCAAGGGTGTCATCATCAATGTTGAAGAACAGGAAGTCGTCTTGCGGGTTGACCAGCATGAATACTTACTGCCTATCGATATGATCGAAAAAGCACACGTTATCCCCCAATTCAAGGACTAAGGTAGAGCGAGGCTAGAAATGAGTAAAGAAATACTTCTGGTCGCTGAAGCGGTTTCAAACGAAAAAGGCGTTGATAAAGAAATTATTTTTGATGCGATTGAATCCGCATTAGCAACGGCGACAAAAAAGCGTTATGAAGACGAAGAAGCAACTATTACAGTAAGCATCGATCGCCGCACCGGTGATTATGTAACTTTCCGTAGTTGGTTGGTTGTAAGTAACGATGTGGTTCCAGGTCTCGGTGATGAGCTAACTCTTGAAGAAGCGTTAGAAATCGATGAAAACCTAAAGCCAGGTGATGTCTATGAAACTGAAGTCGAGAATGTTGGCTTTGGTCGTATTGGCGCTCAAGCTGCAAAGCAAATCATTGTACAGAAAGTACGTGAAGCAGAGCGCGCAATGGTGGTCGAACAGTACCAGCATCGTCTAGGTGAGTTAGTAAGTGGTAGCGTTAAGAAAGTAACCCGTGACAACGTTATTGTTGATTTGGGTAATAACGCAGAAGCTTTACTGCCAAAAGATCAATTGATCGGTCGCGAGATCGTTCGCATGGGTGATCGTGTACGTGCTGTGCTAGACAGTATTCGCCCTGAAAACCGTGGACCTCAATTAATGCTGAGCCGAACTGTGCCAGCAATGATTATTGAGTTGTTCCGTATTGAAGTACCAGAAATCTCCGAAGAAGTGATTGAAATTAAAGGTGCTGCTCGCGATCCGGGTTCTCGTGCCAAAATTGCTGTGAAAACTAACGATGGCCGCATGGACCCTGTTGGGGCTTGTGTGGGTATGCGTGGTTCTCGCGTGCAGGCGGTAACCAACGAGCTTGGTGGTAATGAGCGCATTGATATTGTGCTTTGGGATGATAACCCAGCACAGCTTGTTATTAATGCAATGGCACCCGCTGAAGTGAGCTCCATCATTGTTGATGAAGACTCAAATTCTATGGATGTTGCTGTAGCTGCCGATAATTTAGCGCAAGCAATTGGTCGTGGTGGACAAAACGTACGTTTGGCTTCAGAGCTTACCGGCTGGGAAATCAACGTAATGACGGAAGCCGCTGCAGCTGAAAAGCAAAACGAAGAAACGGGTAGCATCATTGATGAATTTACCCAGCAGCTGGATATTGATGAAGACTTTGCCCAAGTATTGGTTGAAGAAGGCTTCACAACGCTAGAAGAAGTTGCGTATGTTCCAATTGAAGAAATCATCGCTATTGAAGGCCTTGATGAAGAAATTGCAACAGAGCTACAGAATCGCGCTAAAGATGTGCTATTGACCCAAGCTATTGCTTCCGAAGAGAAGCTAGAAGGGGCTGAGCCTGCTGAAGACTTGTTAACAATGGAAGGCATGGATAAACACCTTGCCCTTGTATTAGCAAGCCAAGGCATATGCACAATGGAAGATCTAGCTGAGCAAGCCATCGATGACATTATTGACATTGAAGGCATGACAGAAGAAAAAGCGTCAGAGCTTATTATGACTGCTCGTAAGCCTTGGTTTGAAGGCGCTGAGTAACAGATTAACTCGGCCTAGGAGAGATGCATGACCGATACAACAGTTCAAGAGTTTGCCGATGTGGTGGGTACCGATTCAAATCGTTTACTATCACAAATGAAAGAAGCAGGCTTACCTCAGACTAACGAGAACGATGCCGTTAGTGCTGAGCAAAAAGAGATCCTTTTGGGTCACTTAAAGAAAAACCATGGTGAAGCTGGTGAAGCAGAGCCAAAGAAAATCAGTCTTAAACGTAAGACAATCAGTACATTAAAAACGGGCCAAGGCGGCAAGAAAGACGTTGCTGTTGAAGTGCGTAAAAAACGTACTTTTGTTAAGCCAGAAGCTGAAGAAGTTGCGGCCGCGGTTGAAGAAAAAGTGACTGCCGTTAAAGCAACAAAAGCAGAAACTGAAGCATCTAAAAAAGCAGCAGAAGCTGCTTTGTTAGAAGCTAAAAAAGCAGCTGAAGCTTTAGAAGCTAAAGCGGCAGCAGACGCGGCTAAAAAAGCAAAAGAAGCGGCTGAAGCTAAAAAGATTAAACCAGCGGCTAAGCATAAGATTTCTCAGAAATCTCAGTCTGAAGCAAAAGCTCGTGGTGGCGTAAGCTCTACCGCTCGTGTTGCTGCTAAAGCTAAAGTTGCTGCTAAGCCAAAAGCTGAAGCAAAACCGAAAGCAGAAGCTAAGCCAAAAGTAGCTGCTAAGCCAAAAGTTGCAACCAAGCCTCTACAACGTGGTGATACACGCAATAAGAAGCCTACGGCAACAGCAGCAGTTAAAAAGGCAGCTCCGACTAAAGAAGAGTTAGCCCAGAAACAAGCAACGGCAGAAGCTGCGACTCAACGCGAAGGCGCTGATCGTAACAAGAAACGCGCTCCAAGTGCTGCTCCTGCTAGTGCTCCACGCGGTGCCGGTGCTCCTCGTCAGTTCCGTACTGAAGATGGTTCAGCTAACCAGCGTGGTCGTCGTAAGAAACTTAAAGGTAAAGCAGCCCGTACTGCACAAGCACAAGCAGATAACGAGCACGCATTTACTAAGCCTACTGCGCCGGTAATTCACCAAGTTGAATTGCCTGAAGCAATTACAGCAGGTGATCTTGCCGCTAAGATGGCTATTAAAGCCGGTGACGTGATCAAAACGTTGATGGGTATGGGCGTAATGGCCACCATTAACCAAACGCTAGATCAAGACACTGCAACACTTGTTGTTGAAGAGCTTGGCCACAAGGTAACAAAGCTTATTTCGGATAACGCACTTGAAGAAGACGTTTTCGAATCGGTAGTTTACGAAGCAGACGAAGAAAATCGTGCGCCAGTTGTGACCGTAATGGGCCACGTTGACCATGGTAAGACTTCTCTACTAGATTATATTCGTTCAAGTCGTGTAGCGACAGGCGAAGCCGGTGGTATTACTCAGCATATTGGTGCTTATCACGTAGACACAGATCACGGTATGATCTCGTTTCTAGATACACCAGGACACGCCGCGTTTACTTCTATGCGTTCTCGTGGTGCTCAGTGTACTGACGTGGTTATTCTAGTTGTTGCTGCAGATGATGGCGTAATGCCACAAACGAAAGAAGCGGTACAGCATGCGAAAGCAGCTGGCGTTCCTATCGTAGTAGCGATTAACAAAATGGATAAAGAATCCGCTGATCCCGATCGTGTTAAAAACGAACTAGCAGCGTGTGACGTAATTCCTGAAGATTGGGGCGGCGACGTACCATTCATGCCTGTATCTGCGCATACCGGTGAAGGTGTTACAGAGTTATTAGACGCTGTTTTATTACAAGCTGAATTGCTTGAACTTAAAGCGGTTATCGACGGCCCTGCACAGGGTGTTGTTGTTGAATCTCGTCTTGATAAAGGCCGTGGTCCAGTTGCTACATTGCTTGTTCAGAACGGTACCCTTAAGAAAGGTGATATTGTTCTTGCGGGTAACTATTATGGTCGTGCTCGTGCATTATTGGACGAAAATGGTCAGCCAACAGAATCAGCAGGTCCTTCTATTCCTGTAGAAATCTTGGGTATCAATGGTACTCCTGATGCCGGTGCTGCTTTCATCGTTGTAGAAAGCGAGAAGAAAGCGCGCGAAGTTGCAGAGCATCGTGAATCTAAGCGTAAAGAAGGTATTCAGCAGCTGCAGCAGAAAGCGAAACTTGACGCCTTGTTTAACAACATGGGTGGCAGTGAGCAATCTAACCTGAACATCATCTTGAAGACTGACGTTCGTGGTTCTTTAGAAGCCTTAATCGCTTCACTTCAAGGTCTTGGTACCGACGAAGTTAAAGTGAACATTGTTTCTTCTGGTGTAGGTGGTTTGAGTGAAACAGACGCAACATTAGCCTTGGCTTCTGAAGCAGTTATGTTTGGTTTTAACGTTCGTGCGGATAACGCCGCTAAGCGAGTGATTGAAGATAATGGCCTAGATTTACGTTACTACAGCATCATTTATGATCTTATAGATGACGTTAAAGCGGCGATGTCTGGCTTGTTGGCTCCTGAACTACGCGAAGAAATCTTAGGTGTTGCGGAAGTACGTGAAGTATTCACTTCTCCTAAGTTTGGTTTGATTGCTGGTTCTATGGTTACCGATGGTGTTATTCACCGTAATAAGAGAATCCGTGTTCTTCGTGAAAACGTGGTTATCTATGAAGGTGAGTTAGAATCTTTACGTCGCTTTAAAGATGACGTACAAGAAGTTCGCCAAGGCATGGAATGTGGTATTGGTGTTAAGAACTATCAAGATGTTCGCCCTGGCGATCAAATTGAAGTGTATATTGTGAATGAAATTGCACGTACGCTTTAATTAACTAGCACTTAAGTTAGTTGATAGTTAATACGAAAAACGCCGCTCTTGCGGCGTTTTTTCGCTAAGCTAACCTGTAAGTTAGCAATAAATATTTAGGGGCAAAACTATGCCAAAAGATTTTAGTCGCACCTCGCGTTTGGGCGAGCAGATCCGTCGAGATCTAGCGCAACTGATTCAATTCGACGTAAAGGACCCACGCTTAGGCATGGTGACTCTTAACGCAGTTAAGGTTGCTAAAGACCTGGGCTATGCTGATATCTACTTCACTGTTATGGGTGCAAAAGGCCACAGCGAAGAAACCGATGAAGCAGAAATTCAACAGCAAGCGAGCAAAATATTAAACGATGCGGCAGGCTTTTTACGCGGTGAATTGTCACGTCAAATGACGACGCGCATTACCCCTTTATTACGTTTTCATTATGATGAGTCACTGTTGCGTGGTCACCACATGACAAACTTGATTAATAAAGTCGTTGCTGAAGATAATGCCCGCTCGGGTAATTCTTCTGAAGAAACCGAGTAGAAAACATAAAAAGTAGTAATTATACCTATGGCTCGAATTAAAAAAGGCCGTGATATTAGCGGTATTATTGTGCTCAACAAACCGTTGGGCCTTTCTTCCAATCAAGTTCTGCAAAAAATCAAATGGCTGTTGGGTGCAAAAAAAGCGGGTCATACCGGTGCTTTAGATCCAATGGCGTCTGGCGTTTTGCCCCTTTGTTTTGGTGATGCGACTAAGTTTTCACAAATTTTACTGGATTCTATCAAAGGCTATGTCACTACCTGCAAGCTCGGTGAGATTCGTTCAACGGGTGATCAAGATGGTGAGATCGTTGCAATCGCGCCTGTTCCTGAGTTTGATGAATCTTCTATAGAACTAATTCTACAAAACTTTCGTGGCTTAATTACCCAAGTTCCACCGATGTATTCGGCGCTCAAGCATGAAGGCCGACCTTTGTATGAGTTGGCGCGCAAGGGTATTGAGCTTGATTTAAAAACACTTAAACAGCGCGAAGTAACCATTCACTCTTTAAAGATTTTAGCGATTCGCCAAGAGCTAGGTGAAATCGATTTAGAAGTGGTGTGTTCTAAAGGAACATATATTCGCAGTTTAGTGGAAGACATTGGTAATGAAGTGGGTTGTGGTGCTTATGTGAGTATGTTGCATCGAAATCAAGCGGGGCCATTCACTGAATCGCAAACGATTGATTATCAAACACTTTTGGATCTGGAAGAAAACTATCCGAATGTTGCTGAACGTTATCAGGTGATGGATCAGATGTTGCTTCATTCCGCAGAAGCGATTCCAGGCTGGCCAAAAATAGATTTAACCTTGCACGAAGGGCATAAAATTTTACATGGGCAGAGAGTCAAAACTAGCTTCCCGCTCACGCCTCAAGTACAATTGTGGGTTAATGCACCTGATGGTGCGTTCTTTGTAGGCGTTGGTGAAATTACTGATAACGGCACATTGATACCAAAGCGTGTTTTTCAGGTTTCTTTGCCAAACTAGGCAAAATGAAAACGGCTTTAAACAATTTCTGGCTAGCTCTTGTTTTAACTTAGGTTGAGATAAGGGCAGCATTCTACTGTTAATATGCACGGTAGCGATGTGTGGCCAATTTAACCGCATATTATGGAGAAATGATCATGGCATTAACTGCTGAAAATAAAGCGG
>OJEO01000074.1_pt1 | contig 54062 bp, 53 predicted proteins | sample 1593621 | NCBI WGS metagenome assembly OJEO01 (sample SAMN05416875, study PRJEB24817) | seawater metagenome | isolation source: Sea water | place: Canada:Atlantic | collected 2013-11
TGTGTATAAGAGACAGCTCTTGTGCCATATAAATTTATTAAAGATGCTTTGTGCCTTCTTTTCCCATTAATTAAAACCAATGTCTGGTCTGGTCCTAGACCCCTAATTGTTGCAGGATCTATATGATCTGCGCCATCTGCGCCAGATTGTTTAGTAGCGTTAAAGGAAGGAATTGCATATTGTAAAAATTGATTAATTTCTACCTGACTACTTTTAGAGGAGGTGTCCTCAATATTAATAAAATCTATAGCTACAGGGGTGTCATTAGCAACTCTGTTTTTGTTTCTAGAACCCACTACTTGCACCTCATCTAATTCTTGACCAGATAACAAAACAATTGAATGAAATACATTGGGTTTTAAGTTTAGTGTTTTAGACTTATGGCCTAAAAAGCTAATGGAAATCGTGTTTTTATTCTGAATCTTAAACTCAAAAGTTCCGTCTCTATTTGTTGTTATTCCTTTTAAGGATTCTTTTTCTTGCAAAGCAGCACCACTTAGAGGTGTATTATCTGAACTTAAAACAATACCTCTAACTGTTATTTGATTACGATTAAATGTACTGTCTATAATAGCATCTTTAGAAAAAAAAGTAGTGCCTTGAGATAAAAGTTTCTTTTTAGCTACCTCTTCCTTAGAATAGATAACAAAATAGTTGTTTCCTAAATCATCAAAAAGAAAAGGGGTGAGTTTTTCAAGTAAAGAAATAGATGCTTCTAAAGATAGATTTCTAAAGCCGGCATCTTGTATTTTTTTATTTAAAAGTAAATTAGCTTTGTACGTAAAGAAAATTTCATGGGTATTACTAATTTTATTTAGCAATGCCGCCAAAGGTATTGTATTTTTAGATTTGGTTTGAGCAAGCGCAGTTTGAAATGTAAACGATATAAAGACAATTAATATAAGTTTTAGAAATACTAATTTTTTTGTCATTTACTTTTGTGAATTATAGCTACTTCTTGCTAATAATTAGGTCGTTCTCTTTTTTAACAATAAGCACACCTGTAGACTTTTCAATGGCTTTTATACAGATATCTATATTTGTAATAGGAACTGCTCCTGTTATTAATATATCTTTACTGTTATCATCTTTAAAAACAATAGAATATCCATAAGATTCTTCTATTTTTTCCATCGCTTTTTCCAAAGATAGGTTTTCAAAAAGTAAAGAACCATCTTTCCAACTTGTTTTTATAATGGGATTGAAAATATTTTTATCTTCTAAAATTTTATTTTCTTCAGCTGAATATGAAATATAATTACCAGGAATCATTTTTTTGTCAGCACCATTTTTAAGTTTTAGCCATATATTTCCTTCCTCTAAGAAAACAGCTGTTTTTTCTTTTTTTGTACTTACATTAAAAGAAGTACCATATACTTCTACAGATAAATCTTTTGTGATTACCCAAAACTTCGCCTGGGTAACAATTTTTTTATCAACCTGAAAAAATGCTTCACCAGATAACCAAACTCTTCTAGTTTCATTTTTATAGTAAGATAGGCGAGAGTTTGAATTTAAAGTAACATCACTACCATCTTGTAGTTTAATATTTAAAATTTCACCAAAGTTGGTTTTGTGTGTAATCTTAGCAGTACTACTTAAGAAGTAAAAGCCTAGAGACATTATTAGTAATACAGATGCTGCGGCACTAAATTTCCTTAAAAATATAACTTTTGCTTTTGGTGCTTTTATTTTTGTTTTTGTTTTTTCCTGAATTTTAGCTTCTAATTTTTTCCATTCGAAAGCAACTTTTTCTTTGCTAACAAGGTCCTTATTAAAAGAAACACCTAGAACAAGGTCTTTCGCTTTATTTACCAATTCATTTTTCTCTGGATTATTTGCAATCCAAAATTCCCAAAAATTTATGTCCGTACCATTATTTTGTAATGCCCAATTTTTAAAAGACACGTCTTCTAAAAAATCGTTTATGGTATTGTATTGTTTTTTAATCATTTTTTAATTGTCTCTTTCTACCTGTATAAGATTCTATTCTATTTTTTATACCCTTAATTTTATGTTAAAGCTTAAATAGTTTTATAATAGCCATTTCTTCTTTTAAGCTTTTTATTGCTTTATGCAATGTATTTATTACACTCTGATAATTAATACCCATTATTTCTGAGATTTCTGAAGCTTTTAAACCGCTGTAATACTTCAAATAAATGGCCTCTTTTTGTCTACTTGGTAATTTATTTAATAAAACAGACAAGTTTTTATTCCTAAAAATGGTCGTTTCTTGCTCTGTCATTATCTCTTCTGCTGTAAATTGAAGGTCCACAAATGTATCTTCAGGAAAATCAGTGCGCGTTAATTTATTGTTTTTTTTCATCACCTTTAATAAAAAACGTTTGTAGGAAGTGAAAAGGTAAGGTGCAATGGTATCTAAATCGCTTAAATTCTGTTTGTGTTCAAAAACATATAAAAAAAAGTCTTGCAATGTATCTTCTGTAAGCGCAGTATTTTTAGATATTTTTAATCCGTAACTATGTAAGTCTGGGTAATAGCTTTCAAAAAGTACAGAAAACGCATTAAGATCTCCTTCTTTTAACGCCTTCCATAAAAACTTATCTGGTAACTTTTCCATAAAAAATTTAGTGCTCAATAATTCTCTAAAAGTAATAAAAATTAACGAATCATCTTTAACCTACTTTTAACAAAAATAAATATGTTAAAATTGTAGTTTTGTTTCAATAAAAAAAATAACACCAAATACAATATATAATGGATGTAGATGTAAGAGCAATTAACGAGAAAATTGAAAAGGAAAGTGCCTTTATAGATATTCTTACTTTAGAAATGAACAAAGTAATTGTTGGCCAAAAACAAATGATAGAAAGTTTGTTAATCGGGTTAATTGGAAATGGTCATATTTTGCTAGAAGGAGTTCCTGGATTGGCAAAAACTTTGGCAATTAACACATTATCTAAAGCGGTGCAAGCAAGTTTTAGTAGAGTGCAGTTTACTCCAGATTTATTGCCTGCAGATGTTGTTGGAACCATGATTTACAATATGAAGGAAAATGACTTCATGATTAAAAAAGGTCCGATATTTGCAAACTTTGTACTGGCAGATGAGATTAACAGAGCACCTGCAAAAGTACAATCTGCTTTATTAGAAGCAATGCAAGAGCGCCAAATTACTATTGGAGACACTACCTTTAAGTTAGATGAGCCTTTCTTAGTAATGGCAACTCAAAACCCAGTAGAACAAGAAGGAACCTATCCTTTGCCAGAAGCACAAGTAGATAGATTCATGCTAAAAGTAGTCATTGATTATCCTAAATTACAAGATGAGCAACTTATTATGCGCCAAAATTTATCCGGTAGCTTTGCCACAGTAAATCCTGTAGTTTCTGTAGCCCAAATTATAAAAGCAAGAGCAGTTGCAAATGAGGTTTATATGGACGAGAAAATCGAAAAATATATTCTAGACATTATTTTTGCAACACGATATCCAGAAAAATATAACTTATCAAAATTAAAAGACTTAATTAGTTTTGGAGCCTCTCCTCGTGGAAGTATAAATTTAGCAAAAGCAGCAAAATGTTATGCCTTTATTAAACGAAGAGGATATGTAATTCCAGAAGATGTTAGAGCAGTAGTTTATGATGTTTTACGCCACAGAATTGGTATTACCTATGAAGCGGAAGCAGAAAATATAACTTCTGTTGATATTATAAACGATATTATTAATGAAATTGAAGTACCATAAACAATTATCAAAAAACAATTATACGTTTAAAAGGTGAAACTAATAATTGATACATGTTAACTGACAATTGAATAAATGGATACAAAAGAGATACTTAAGAAAGTACGGAAGATAGAAATTAAGACAAAACGTTTGTCTAATGATATTTTTGGAGGTGAATACCATTCATCGTTTAAAGGACGTGGTATGACTTTTTCTGAAGTAAGACAATACCAATTTGGTGACGATATTAGAGCAATTGACTGGAATGTTACCGCACGCTACAACGAACCTTATATTAAAGTATTTGAAGAAGAACGAGAGTTGACCATGATGCTTTTAGTAGATGTTTCTGGCTCTGAATTGTTTGGAACAGCTACACAATTTAAAAAAGATACCGTCACAGAAATTGCTGCAACATTGGCCTTTTCAGCAACTCAGAACAATGATAAAGTGGGTTTAATTTTATTTTCTGACGACATAGAACTTTTTATTCCTCCTAAAAAGGGAAAAAGTCATGTTTTAAGAATTATTAGAGAGCTCATAGAATTTAAGCCAAAAAGTAAAAAAACAAACATTGCAGCAGCTTTAAAGTTTCTATCTAGTGTACTAAAAAAAAGAGCGATTGTTTTTATGTTATCAGATTTCATGGACGATGACTATGAAAAGACACTAAAAATTGCAGCAAAAAAACACGATTTAACGGGTATTCGAGTTTTTGATAAACATGATGCCGAAATTCCTAATTTAGGAATGGTACCCATGTTAGATGCTGAAACCGGCAATGTGCAATTAATTAATACTGCATCAAGATCTGTAAGAGCAAGTTACAAAGCAAATGCAATAAGACTTTCAGACTATTACACAAACATGTTTAAAAGAAGTGGCGCAGGAAGTGTAAATACAAGGGTTGATGAAAATTACGTAAAAAAATTATTAGGTTATTTTAAACACAAAGGAAGATAGTCTTAAAATGAAAAAACAAATATTCTACATATTACTATTTATTTCAACCATAAGTTTTGCGCAAAAACCAATGGTTAAAGCAGAAATTGATACTACCAACATTAGAATTGGTGAGCAGTTTCAATTAAAAATCTCGGTAGCTAAAACTCAGAATGTAATCATTCCGAAAATCCAACTAAAGGGATTGGAGATTATCGATTCTACAAGAATAGATACTATTAAAAACAGCCTCATTAGAAGATACATATTAACAGGCTTTGATAGCGGAGCATTTTACATTCCGCAACAACAAATCTTTGTAAAGAACCAAGCTTTTTTAACAGATTCTCTTTTAGTAAACGTAGCTACTATTGCTGTTGACACAACAAAAGTGAAGAAATTTCCAATAAAATCTATTAAAAAAGAACCTTACACTTTTGATGATTTTAAGATTTATATCTATCTTATTTTAGCTATTCTGGCGATTATTGGTTTCTGGATCTATTGGTTTGTTGTCAGAAAAAGGAAAGAAACCGAAGATGCACCAACGTACAGAACCTTACCTCCTTTTGAAGAGGCAATTTTAAGATTGACGGAATTAGACGAAAAACTTTTGTGGCAAAACAATAAAATAAAAGAATATTACTCTGAATTAACAGAAATTGTACGTGGCTATATTGAGCGTGAATTAAAAGTGCCTGCATTAGAAAATACTACTGATGAAGTGCTAGCAATGATAAAAGATTTTAAGAACGCAGATAGTATAGAAACTTCAAAAGAAACAATAAAAAAGTTAAAAGACTTATTACAAGAAGCAGATTTAGTAAAGTTTGCCAAGTCGAAACCTTTAGCTATTGAAATTGAAGACGACAGAAGAGATGCAGAATTTATTATAGGACACTTAAAGCCTAAACAAATAATAGAAAAAGAAGATGAACTGGAGTAATTTCGAATTTTACAATCCAACCTTTCTCTGGTTGCTCATACTAATACCAATATTGGCAATTTGGCAATTCTTTATGCGTAAAAAAGATACTGCTGTTTTAACAATGCCAAGTGTAAAAGGTTTTAAAAGTGGTTCATTTTTATCAAAATTAAAACCAATTCTATACCTGTTAAGAATACTTGCTTTGTCTGCAATTATAATTGCGCTAGCAAGACCTCGGAATGTTTCTGTAAGCAAGAAAACGAAAACAAATAGAGGTATTGATATTGTAATGGCAATTGATGTTTCTGCAAGTATGTTGGCGAGAGATTTAAAGCCAAATAGATTAGAGGCACTTAAAAAAGTAGCTGTAAATTTTGTAGACAGAAGACCCAACGATAGAATTGGTATTGTGGTATATGCCGGTGAAAGTTTTACCCAAACCCCAATTACAAGTGATAAAGGAATTGTGAAACGTACAATTTCTGAATTGAAATGGGGGCAATTAGAAGGTGGCACAGCTATTGGAATGGGTTTAGGTTCGGGTGTAAACAGACTAAAAGAAAGTAAGGCAAAAAGTAAAGTCATTATTTTACTTACAGATGGTGTAAATAATTCCGGTAATATAGATCCAAGAACGGCCACAGAATTGGCAAAAGAGCTGAACATAAAAGTATATACCATAGGAATTGGAACCAACGGGATGGCAGATTTTCCTTGGAGTAAAGATCCAAGAACAGGGAAACTAAATTTTAGAAAACAACAGGTAGAAATAGACGAAAAGCTATTGCAAGAAATTGCTTCAGAAACCGAAGGAAAATATTTTAGAGCAACAGATAATGAGTCTTTAAAGGAAATTTATGACGAAATTGATGCTCTGGAAAAAACAAAAATAGAAGAGTTTAAGTATTATAATTATCAAGAGAAGTTTAGAATTTTTGTACTCTTAGGATTAGGATTCTTATTGTTAGAATTCATTTTAAGAAATACAATTTTCAAAAGTTTTATATAAAAAATTGAATCTTTCAATTAAAAAAGAATGTACAGAATAGAAGAACCAACTTATTTTTATCTCCTCACAATTATTCCAGCAATGATTGTTATTTTCTTGTTGGTTTTATGGTGGAAAAAAAGAACCCAGCGTAAATTTTCTAATAGTACCTTATTAGAAAAATTAGCCCCAAATGCATCCACCTTTAAAACGACGATAAAATTAATTTTTTTACTCTTAGGTATTACATTTTTAATTATTTCTTTGACCAACCCAAAAATGGGAACCAAATTAAAAACAGTTAAAAGAGAAGGTGTAGATGTTGTTTTTGCTTTAGATGTTTCTAAAAGTATGCTGGCAGAAGATATTGCGCCCAACAGATTGGAAAAAGCAAAACAAATTATTTCTAAAACAATTGATAGGTTAGGTTCAGATAGAGTAGGTATTATTATTTATGCAGGAAATTCATACCCATTATTACCAATAACTACAGATCATGCTGCCGCAAATATGTTCTTACAAAACGCAAATCCAGACATGGTTTCTAGCCAAGGAACCGCGATTAATGAAGCATTAGAATTGGCAAAAACATATTATAATAATGATGAGCAAACCAACAGGTTTTTAATTATTATTTCAGATGGTGAAGATCATCAAGAAGAAACAAAACAGGTGGCACAAAATTTAGCAAACGAAGGTGTGAAAATTTATACTGTTGGCGTTGGTACAGAAAGAGGTGGGCCAATTCCTATACGTGTAAATGGTGCTGTGAATAGTTATAAAAAAGATAACAAAGGTGAAACTGTAATTACAAAACGGGTACCAGAGGTTTTACAGGGAATTGCAGATGCTTCTAATGGAAAATATATTGATGGTAATATTACTGAAAATCCTGTAAGCGAAATTGCAGAAATTATTGCAAATGCAGAAAAAAGCGAATTTGAGACCAAGCAGTTTTCTGACTATAAAGATCAATTTCAATGGTTTTTAGCATTTGGATTGTTCTTTTTAATTATGGATATTTTCTTGTTTGAAAAGAAAACAAAGTGGTTAAAAAAAGCGGACTTATTTAACGAAGAGAAATCAAAAAATTAAATGAAAAAATTAAAATACCTGCTTATCATTTTCTTAATGCTCTTTTCATCTAACGAAATAGCAGCACAAAAAGATACTATTGCACAGCAAAGAACTGCAAGGAAAATGCTGCGTCAGGGGAATGAATTGTATCAAAAAGAACAATTCACAGATGCTTCTGTAGCCTATCAAAAAGCATTGGGAAGTAATTCTAATTACGACAAAGCAACCTATAATTTGGGAAATGCCTTGTATAAGAATAAAAACTACAAAGAAGCCATACCTCAATATGAATTAACTGCAAAAACTACAACTAACAAGGCTGTTAAGGCTGAAGCATTTCATAATATGGGAAATTCCATGATGGAGTCTAAAAATTATCAAGGGGCTGTAGATGCTTTTAAAAGTGCCTTAAGAAACAACCCTACAGATGATGAAACTCGTTATAATTTAGCCGTTGCACAGCAATTATTAGACAAAGAAAACCAAGATAAAAAAGACGATAAAAATAAGGATAAGGATAAAAAAGACAAAGATAAGAAGGATAAAGATAAGAAGGACAAAGATCAAAAAGACAAGAATAAAAAGGACAAAGACGATAAGGACAAAGACGGTGACGGGGATAAAGACAAGGATAAGAAGCAAGATCCAAAAAAAGACAAAAAGAAAGAACCACAAAAACCGAAACCTCAACCTGGTAAAATGACACCTCAACAAGTAAAGCAACTCTTAGAAAGCTTAAATAATGAGGAGAAAAAAACCCAGAAAAAAATGAATGCTAAAAAAGCAAAAGGTAAAAAGGTAAAACAAGAAAAAGATTGGTAGTTTTAACGTTTTAAAAAAAGTTGATGAAGTTAAAATTTTACATATCTCTATTTATTTGTTTACTAAGTATTTCTTTAGTTGCACAAGAGGCAACCTTAAAGGCAAAGGTTAGTAAAAACAAACTAGGCGTAAACCAGCGTTTGCGTATAGAGTTTTCTATTGATAAGCAAGGAGGAGATAATTTCTCTCCACCAAAATTTACTAATTTTAAAGTTGTTGGCGGACCAAGTCAATCTGTTAGTCAATCTTGGATTAATGGAAAAGTAACCTTTTCCCAATCTTACACCTACATTATTCAACCCAAAAGAAAAGGAGCGTTTTCTATTGCAAGTGCATCTATAAAAATTGGTGGTAAATTTATAAAATCTGAACCTGTTAAAATAATTGTTTTAGATGCTGTAGAAATTCCTAAAAACCCAAATGACCCAAATTATGTTGCACAACAAAACATTCATTTAGTAGCAGAAATATCTAAAGCCAACCCTTATGTTGGTGAAGGAATTTATGTAGAATATAGACTGTATGTAAGTGAAAATGTAAGTGTTTACGATACTTCTATTTCAGAAGCACCTAAGTATAACGGTTTTTGGAATCAAGACATTAAAGTAAATGGTTTTCCAGTAAAAATGGGGAAATACAATGGGGAAAACTACAGATATATTGTACTTCAAAAAGCACTTCTTATTCCAACAAAAACAGGAAAACTTTCTATAGATCCAATGAGAATGGATATTGTAATTGGAGTACCCTCTGGACGGGCAGATTTTTTCGGAAATGCAATCACCAAGAATATTAGACGAGAATTTGCTTCTACTAAAAAAATAATACGTCCTAAAGCACTTCCTTTAGAAGGAAAACCCGCAAACTTTTCAGGTGCTGTTGGAGACTTTAATTTTAATGTTTCTTTAAGCAAAGGTGTTTTAAAAGCAAATGAAACAAGCAAGTTAGAGTTGAAAATTTCTGGAAAAGGAAACTTAAATTTATTTGAACTACCAGATGTAGATACACCTGCAGAATTAGAAATGTACCAACCAGAAAGAAAAGAACGGGTGCGAATAAATGCAAATGGTATTTCTGGAAATGTAACAGACACGTACACTGTTGTTCCTTTATTTAAAGGGAAATACAAAATACCAAGTGTTTCTTTCTCTTACTTTAATCCTCAAGAAAAAAAATACAAAACAATTGCTACAGAAGATTTCTTTGTAGATGTGCAAGAGGGAAAAGAATTAATTACTGTAGATACTAGTTCTGTAAGAAAACAAGAAGTTGTTTCTACTGGAAAAAACTTTAGATACATCGCTACTAAAACTAATTTCATAGCTGCTAAAAAAATAGATTTTTTTAAATCTAAGCTCTTTTATGTTTTATTTTTATTGCCATTAATTGTAATTCCTGTCGGAGTTTTTATTGGTAAGAAGAATGAAGAGAGAAGTAATGATATTATAGGTAATAAAGCTAGAAAAGCAGAAAAATTAGCTAAGAAATATCTTTCTAAGGCACAAAAACAATTGGGTAAAAAAGAAGCGTTTTATGAAGCCTTAGAGCGCGCTCTGCACAATTATCTAAAGGCAAAATTAGGCGTTGAAACTGCAGAAATAAGTAAAGAAAGAATTACCGAAATTTTAAAAGGTAAAAATGTAGAAGCAACTGCAATTCACCAATTTATTGAAGTATTAAAAAATTCTGATTTCGCTCGTTACACACCTTTTACAGCAACTGAGATGAAAGAAGAATTTGAGCGTGCCAAAGCAGTTATTATCCAATTAGATAAACAGTTATAAGATGAAAAATATTTTATTTTTATTGTTATTAATTGCCTACAGTAGTAGTGGCCAAAATGCAGATAGTTTATTTGTTTCTGCTAATGAGTTATACAGAAACGGTGCGTTTGAAGAAGCTATTAAAAAGTATAAAGAAATTGAAACCCTAGATGCAATCTCGTCAGAGTTATACTTAAACTTGGGAAATGCACATTATAAGTTAAATAAAGTTGGCCCAACTATATTCTACTATGAAAAAGCACTAAAATTAGATCCTTTAAACACTGATGTTAAAAATAATTTAATATTTGCACAACGGCTAGCTTTAGATAATATAAAGGAACTACCGAAAACTATTTTTCAAAAATTTAATAAAAATTATTTACAAATATTATCGTTTGATGAATGGGCAATAGTGGTTATTATTTTTTCTTTTTTAACCGCTATTTTATTCTTATTATTTTACTTTGGATATGCTCCTACTAAAAAAAGAATCTACTTTAGTACAAGTATATTTAGCTTTATACTGTTGCTGTTTGTCATTTTTATTACGTATAATCAATACAATCAAGTAAAAAGTAAAAAAGAAGCAATTGTCTTTGCAGAGAAAACAGCAATTAGAAATGCCCCAACCCTGAACTCTGAAGAAGTTTTTATATTACACGAAGGTGCAAAAGTAATTATATTAGATGCTATTGATAATTGGAAAAAGATTAAATTAGCAGATGGAAAACAGGGCTGGATAATTTCTGAAGAAATTAAAGAATTTTAAACAACACTTGATGAAAAAAAAGATAGCAATTGTCTTTACTATTATTTTTACACTTTTTATTGTGAGTCCCGCAATACTATCGGTTGTAGAAGAAAGTTTTGACATCTCTATTCTTTTTAATGTTGGTGAAGAGGAAAATAATCAAAAGGAAATTTCTAAAAATTTTGATTTAAAAATTTCTGAAATAAAAAAACCTGTATCTCTTTTTAATTCTTTAAAAAAAAGGAATTCACTAAACTACCGGTTAAAAAAATACACAGATATTTATCAAGAGAACTCCTACCCTCCTCCAGAATTTTTGTAAATTTTTCAAACAACTCACAAATTTTAACTTTAACTTTATACCTGTCGAATATGTACCGATGGGTTAAATTATTTATTTTTTTATGAAAAAATTATTTTCAAATATAAAAGGAGATGCTTTTGGTGGTATCACTGCAGGTATTGTTGCGCTTCCACTAGCCTTAGCTTTCGGAGTATCATCTGGATTGGGGCCAAGTGCAGGGTTATACGGTGCTATATTTATTAGTTTCTTTGCAGCCTTATTTGGTGGAACAAACACACAAATTTCTGGCCCAACCGCACCAATGACAGCTGTTAGTATGGTTGTAATTGCGGGTATTGTGGCTGCCAACGACGGAGATGTTAACAAAGCTTTACCAGCTATTTTAACTATTTTTATTTTAGCCGGATTATTTCAAATTATATTAGGTGTTATTGGTTTAGGTAAATACATTAGATACATTCCATACCCAGTGGTCTCTGGATTTATGACCGCAATTGGTCTTATTATATTACTTACGCAAATATTGCCTTCTGTTGGGTATTATCCCAAAGAAGATGTTGTATTCGTAGAAACCTTTAAGCCACAGGCACAAGAAGTAATTTTAGAAAACATTCTAAAAGAAGAAGCGGGTGAGAAGATTTTAGTTTTAGAAGATTTTGAGCAAACCATTAAAAGAGCTGATAAGATTTCTGCTGAAGATATCTTAAAGGAATCAGAAAGTTTAGCCGCAAAAGAAACTTCTGGTGCTTTAGGTGCAATTAAAGCATTTCCAAGAGCCATTCAAAATATCGATTGGTTAGAATTAATGCTCGCATTAGGAACTATTTTTATAATCTATGGTTTTAAAAGAATTACCACTAAAGTACCTAGCACACTTGTTGCACTAGTTGTAATGTCTAGTGTTGCCGTTGGCTTTGGTTTAGATTATAGAACTATTCAAGAAATACCAAGTGGAATTCCCATTCCTAAATGGGAAATTTTTACTGGGTTTAGTCTGTCTAGTATTACACCTTATATTTTCACAGCATTAACTTTAGCGCTCCTAGGTGCTATAGATTCTCTATTAACGAGTGTCGTTGCAGATAACATGACTAAAACCAAACACAAGCCAAATAAAGAGTTAATTGGTCAAGGAATTGGAAATAGTATTGCAGCCTTATTTGGTGGTATTCCAGGTGCAGGTGCAACCATTAGAACCGTGGTAAATATAAATGCTGGTGGAAAAACAAAACTTTCTGGAATGATTGCAGGAATTATGTTGCTATTGATAATGCTGGGCTTAGGACCGATTGCTTCTAAAATTCCAGCAGGTGTTTTAGCAGGTATATTAATTACGGTTGGTATTGGTGTAATGGATTATAAAGGATTAAAAGCAATACCATATTTACCAAGAGATGTTAAAATAGGACCCATTAAACTGAGTTCTGAAGTTTTAATTATGATTGTAGTTTTACTACTCTCTACTTTCTGGAACTTAGTATATGCTGTTGGAATTGGCCTAGTCATTGCATCGCTAATGTTTATGAAAAAAATTGGTGATTTAACCGCAGAGAGATCAAATGTAAAATCATTAAAAGAAGAATCTTGGGCAGATGAAATTGCTTTTCCAGAAAACTTAAAAGAAAAAGTGTTTATTAAGCATATTAAAGGGCCTTTATTTTTTGGTTCAACAAGTGAATTTCAAGCACTTTCGCAACAGATTCCTGAATCTGCAAAAACTGTAATTATGCGTTTAGGTAGAATGCAATATATGGATCAATCTGGTCTGTATGCTATGGAAGATATGTTGCAAGATCTAAAGAAAAAAAATATCGAAGTATTGTTTGTCAACTTATTACAACAACCAAGATATATGATGGAAAGAATTGATATCATTCCAGATTTTATTCCAAAAGAACATATTTTTAAGGGTTTTCCCCCTTGTGTTCAATGGATAAAAGAAAATATAACAGACGAATCTTAAAATTAAAAAATTATGTCGCACATAATCAAAGCAATTACAAAAGAAGTACAAGATAAATTAACACCAATGCTTGTCTTAGAGGATTTCATTGAGGGAAATTCTCGTTTCACAGAAAACAAAGCAAATACAGCAGATTACAAAGCATTAATTACACAAACTACAACTGGGCAGCATCCAAAAGCAATTGTACTTTCTTGTATAGATTCTAGAGTGCCTGTAGAATTAATTTTCGACCAAACTATTGGTGATGTTTTTGTGGCAAGAGTTGCAGGAAATTTTGAAAACACAGATATCTTAGGAAGCATGGAGTATTCTTGTAAGGTAGCAGGAAGTAAATTGGTTTTTGTACTAGGACACGAAAGTTGTGGGGCAGTTAAAGCTGCCTGCGACCACGTAGAACTTGGTAATATTACTGCTATGTTAGACAACATACAACCGGCAGTGAAAAAATCTGAGGGAGAAATTTCTGGAGAGCACAACTCTTCAAACAGCGGGTTTGTTAACAAAACAATTGAAAACAATGTACTCTTAACAATAGAGAGAATTAGAGAAAAAAGCCCAATTCTTAAAGAAATGGAGGACATGAAAGAAATTAAAATTGTTGGTGGTGTTTACCACATCAGTAGCGGAAAAGTAACAATGATTTAATAAAAAAAACCGAGATTAAAATCTCGGTTTTTTTCTACTCTTTATTTTTTAATAATATTACATGCTATATATTCAAATCCGGAATTACTAGTTCATCTTCATTCTTTATAATTGAAGGAAATATCGTTGGCGCAATCTTTTTTACGGGAGCATATAAAATTGATTCATCTAAAGTTTCTTTCTTTACAAACGGAATTGTATCATTCATTTTTCCAAAGAAAATAAAAACAACACTTAAAATTAATCCTATTTTTATCGCCCCAAAAACACCACCTAATATCTTATTAATAATACCCAATGCAGCAAAATCTGCTAACTTTGTAAGCATTTTACCTAGCAACGAAATTGTTACTATAATTATAATAAAAGTACCTGCAAATGCGGCTAAGGAAATATATTCTTGACTCCAAGAAAAGGCTTCTTTTAAAAAGTCTCCAATAAAATATGAAAAATGTATTGCCCCATAAACACCCCCTATTAATGCGGCTAAAGAAGCAACTTCAACAAACAAGCCTTTTATAACTCCTCTTACAAAGCCAAATATTAAAAGTGCTGCAATAACAATATCAAAAATATTCATTTCATAAATTTTTTCAAACCTACATCTTTTTTTTAATATTTAAAAATGGACATTGTATCTTTGTAAAATTAAAACCAAATACAATGCAAAAAGTAATTAACTTAAAAGAAAAATGGGATCTGTTAGTCGCAAAACTAACAGCACAATTTGCTGATGGAGAGGAGTTAAATATGGATGGTATTATCTATTTAATTGGCGTACAAGAATTAGGTAAAGAAAGCACCAGTTATAAAAAAGATGAAAAAGTTAACCTAATGCATATTGCCATTTGTAAATTACTTGAACCTTATGGTTATTATGAGTTTGATTATTATGATGATGATAGTTGGCCACACTATAAAATAATTACAGAATTACCTAATTTAAAGCCGGGTGAACAGACGGTTTTAATGAAAGAAGCAATTGTAAATTATTTTGATGTTTTGTCTTATTTAGAAGCTTAAGTAACACGCAACTTTCTTATTAAAACAGACAATAACTTTGGAAAGATCCGTTTTACAAACACCCCTAATTTTTCTTTTGCGCCAGCAATACATACTTCTTCTTTTTTATTTTTTATAGCCTTTAACATTAATTTCGCACAATGCTCTGGAGACATTCCATTACCCGTTGCAATATCCATTTTTCCTTGCGGTAAGCCATTACCTATTAATGCGTTTTTAGAAATATTAGTATTTATAAAACCGGGGCAAAGCAAGGTTACTGTAATATTGTTTTGATGATTTTCTGCACGAAGACTATCAAAAAAACCGTGCAAAGCATGCTTACTTGCTGCATAACTAGAGCGCAAAGGTGTACCAATTTTACCTACAATACTAGTAGTAATTACAAACTGACCTTCTTTTTTTTCAATAAAATGAGGTAAAATTGCTTTGGTTAATGCCACGGTTCCTAAATAATTAATATCCATAATTCGCTTGTCTACATGAATATTAGTTTCTGCAGCTAAAGAGCGCTGACTTATACCTCCATTATTTATTAAAACATCAATTTTACCAAAAGCTTTTATTGCCTCTGCAGCCTTTAATGCTAAACTTGCATGATTTTCTAAATCTAAAGGAATAATTTTTATTTCTTCCGGATAATCACATGCCTGTTTTACCAATTCTAAAGATGTCGCATTTCTAGAAGATAAAATAAGTTTGCACTGCTGCTTAGAAAGCGCTATTGCCAACGCCTTCCCAATTCCTGAAGAAGCACCAGTAATCCAAATTATTTTGTTAAAAAAATACATACTTTAGTTTTTATGAATCCCAATATACCAAATTTGAAGAAGAAATAGTACTTTTGAGATGCTCCTTAAACTTAATTTTTCAAGCAACTAAAAAATATGCAAAAATGAAAAAAATAATCCTACTAATTCTCTTCATCTCTTCATTTGCGCAAGCACAGTTTTCTATAAACGGAACTTTAACCCATAGTTTAGATACAGATTGGGTAGTTTTATATAGAATTGAGGGTTCTAAACAGAAATTTGTTCAGAATACAACGATGACAAAAGATACTCTTTTTATTGAAGGAAAAATGCAAACTATTGGAACTTTTAATTTTGAATTACCCGCAACTGCTAAAGCAAGTTCTTACAGAATTAGTTATAGAACAAGCGGAACAAGCTTTGTAGATTTTATTTTTAATAAAGAAAATGTGAATTTTACTTTTCATCCAGATTATCCAGAACAAAGCATATTATTCTCAGAATCAAAAGAAAACACAACCTATAAAAACTACTTAAAAGATATTTTTGCACAGCAACAAAAATTAGACTCCTTGCAAGTTACAGCAATCAGAAATCCTAAATTAGATTTAAAAAAAAGTTATAAAGCGGCACTTCTCAAAATAAATAGTGCACAACAAGCATACCTAGAAAGCACACAAAAACTGTATATCTACCCTTTTGTTAAGGCTAGTTTTAGAGTAAATCCGCCAGAGCTTAAAACCAATGTAAAAGAATACATGTCTGCTATTCTAGATACTTTTTTTGAACCAATAGACTTTTCAAATCAAGCCCTTGTCAACTCTTCTTTTTTATTGGATAGAGTTACAGATTACATATTTTACCTCAACTATTCAGAGGATGCAACAACCCAACAAATACTTTATAAAAGTGCCGTAGAAACTGTTTTCACCAAGATTGAGAATGCCATTTTTAAAAAAAATGTGATCGAATTTTTAATTGAAAAATTTGAAGAAAACAACAACTTAAGAATGATAGATTTTCTTTTTGAAAACTATTATGATGCACTACCAACGTCTTTACAGAATGCTAAATTTAAGAGTGAAAAAGTAAAATTATTAGCAACCGCAATTGGTAGGATAGCTCCTGATTTTTCTTGGAAAGAGCACGGGAAAGACTTCCAGCTTTCTAACTTAAATGATGCGAAAAACTATGTATTGGTTTTCTGGAGTACAGAATGTTCTCATTGTCTAAAAGAAATTCCTGAATTACATGCGTTTTTACAAGACAAAAAGAATCTTAAAGTGATTGCCTTTGCTATGGAAACGACCGATTTAGCATGGAGTAGCATGAAAGCTTCGCTACCTAATTGGCACCATGTTTTAGGTTTAAATAAATGGAGAAACACGGTTGCCAGAAGCTATAATATAAATGCTACACCCAATTATTTTATTCTCGATGCTGATAAAAGAATTATTGCAAAACCAATCCCTTTAGAAGAATTAAAATACTTAATGGAAAAGTTGTAGCTTATAAAAAATGTAAAAAAGCATCTTCTAAATGAGTAATCTTTGTGGTATCATTTTTATGGATAATTGCAATAATATCAAAACGAACTTCTACGTCTAAGTCTTTTTCGATTACATAATAGTCTATTGCAGAAAGTAATAATTTTATCTTTTTAGGGTTTACAAAATCTTGTGGATCTCCAAAATAATCTGTAGACCTTGTTTTTACTTCTACAACTGCTAAAACATTCTCTTTTTGAGCAATAATATCTACCTCTGCTTTTAAATAACGATAATTCTTTTCTAGGATGTGATACTCATTTTTAACTAAAAAATCAATCGCTAATTTTTCTCCTTTTTTACCAAGCTCGTTATGATCTGCCATTCGTTTAATTGTTACTAAATATAACTGAATAATTTTCCTTGTCTGCCACTAACTTAATATTCCTTCCAAAAATTAAAGCTCTATTGTCTGCTTCATGCCCTGCAGGAAAATTAAATAAAACAGGAATATCTTGAGGAACAACCTCTAAAATTAATTGCTCTACAGAACTTCCCCAATTCGTAGAATTCTGTTTTATAGAAGATATATCTCCAACAATAACCGCTTTTACTTTTGTAAAATAACCTGCACGTTTTAAGCTCTGTAGCATTCTATCTATTGAATATTTATACTCACCAATTTCTTCGATAAAAAGAATTTTACCATCTGTATTTAATTGACTTTCTGAACCTAACATTGAAGCTACAATTGCAAGGTTCCCCCCTACTAATTGTCCGGTTATTATTTCTGATAAAGGAATTCTGTTGTCTATTGCCGATGGAATTGTATAGTAGAGTGGTGCGCCAAACAAAGCCTTTTTAAAACTTGCAATAGTCTGTATAATTTCTTCTGGGTTTTCTTCTAAACTAGTTGCCAACATTCCATGAATAGTTTCTACTCCAAAATTATGAACATGGCCGTGGAATGCCGTGACATCCGAATATCCAATAATCCATTTTGGAAACTGTATAAAAGTGCTAAAATCTAACAAATCTAAAATTCTAACAGAACCATAACCTCCTCTAGCTACCCAAATTGCTTTGATGTTTTTATTGTCTAAAGCACTTTGAAAATCTGCAGCTCTTTCTGCATCTGTACCTGCAAAATGATTTTTCTGATTGAATATGTTTTTCCCTAAAACAACATGCAAACCCCATTTTTCAGCTAATCTCTTTGCTTCCAAAACAGTGGTTATTCTCTTTTTTAAAATTCCTGCAGGAGCAACAATAGCAATAGTATCTCCTTTTTTAAGATATGAGGGTGTTCTTAATGTGTGTATTTTTTCTTGTGCTTTTATCGATGCAGAGATCGTTAATAAAAATGCAGTAAATACTATAAGTCTCTTCAAAATAAGTCTATTTTCTAATGTCCGGAAATCTAAAAATCTAATAAATGTAAATGTATCTATTTTCAATGACTTTTAAAACTCGGTTTTTTGTACTTTTGTACCTCAATAATTAGTCCAAAATCAATACAAAGAACACATGAGTGCTCCAAAAAGATATACAATTACCGCAGCGTTGCCTTATACAAATGGTCCAATTCATATTGGCCACTTAGCAGGTGTGTATGTTCCTGCAGATATTTACGCACGTTATTTGCGTTTAATTGGTAAAGATGTTGCCTATATTTCTGGTTCTGATGAACATGGCGCTGCTATACCTATGAGGGCAAAAAAAGAAGGGGTGTCTCCACAGGTTATCATCGATAAATATCACGGTATCATCAAAAAATCTTTTGTAGATTTTGGTATTTCTTTTGACAATTACTCGAGAACCTCTTCTAAAATTCATCATGAAACTGCCTCAGATTTTTTTACAAAAATGTATAGTGACGGAGAATTTATCGAAGAAGTTTCTGCACAATTATATGATGCAGAAGCAAATCAGTTTTTAGCAGACAGGTTTGTTGTGGGTACTTGCCCAAAATGTGGTTTTGAAGAAAGCTATGGAGATCAATGTGAAAGCTGTGGTACTTCACACAACGCAACAGATTTAATAAATCCTAAATCTGCCATTACAGGGAACATACCTACAGTAAAAGAAACAAAACACTGGTTTTTACCTTTAGACAAGCACGAAGATTTTTTACGTAAATGGATTTTAGATGGACATAAAAAAGATTGGAAACCGAATGTGTACGGACAAGTAAAATCTTGGGTAGAAGATGGTTTAAGGCCCAGAGCGGTTACTAGAGATTTAGATTGGGGAATTCCTGTACCTTTAAAAGAGGCCGACGGAAAAGTATTATATGTTTGGTTTGATGCACCTATTGGATATATTTCAGCGACCAAAGAATGGGCTGCTAGAGAAGGCAAAAACTGGGAAGATTACTGGAAAAAAGACGATACTAAATTGGTGCATTTTATAGGGAAAGACAACATTGTTTTTCACTGTATTATTTTTCCCTCTATGCTAAAAGCACATGGAAATTATATTTTACCAGACAACGTGCCTGCCAATGAATTCTTGAATTTGGAAGGGAATAAATTATCGACTTCTAAAAATTGGGCTGTTTGGTTGCATGAATATTTAGAGGAGTTTCCAAATCAGCAAGATGTTTTGCGTTATACATTAACTGCAAATGCCCCAGAAAGTAAAGACAACGATTTTACTTGGAAAGATTTTCAAGCAAAAAACAACAACGAATTGGTTGCCATCTTTGGAAACTTTATAAATAGAGTCGTGGTTTTAACCAACAAGTATTATGACGGAATTGTACCAGTGCCAAATGATTTTTCTGAAATTGATGAAGATGTTTTAGCAGCTTTAAAAGAGTTTCCAAATACCATTGGTAAATCTATTGAAAGATACCGCTTTAGAGAAGCTAGCCAAGAATTAATGAGTTTGGCAAGACTTGGAAATAAGTATTTAGCAGATGAAGAACCTTGGAAGGTTATAAAATTAGATGAAGAACGCGTGCAAACAATCATGTATGTTGCACTTCAAATTTCTGCAGCATTAGCTGTAGTTTCTGAACCTTTTTTACCTTTTACGTCTACAAAATTAAAAAATATTTTAAATATTGATGCAAGCTTGTCATGGCAAAATGTAACTGAAAATTTGGTTTTGTTGCCAGCAACACATCAAATAAACAAAGCAGAATTGTTGTTTTCTAAAATTGAAGACAAAGAAATTGAAGCACAAGTAGAAAAGTTAGCGGCTACTAGAGTTGCCAACGAGCAAGAAAATAAAGTAACTGAACCTCAAAAAGAAACTATAGAATTTGAAGATTTTACAAAGTTAGACATTCGAGTAGGTACTATTCTAGAGGCTGAAAAAGTTGCGAAAACAAAGAAGCTTTTAAAACTAAAAGTAGATGTGGGTATAGACATAAGAACTATTGTATCTGGAATTGCAGAAAGTTTTTCACCAGAAGAAATTATTGGTTTGCAAGTGTCTGTTCTAGTAAACTTAGCACCTAGAAAAATTAGAGGTGTAGAGAGTCAAGGAATGATTTTAATGACCGATACTCCTGATGGTAAATTAGCTTTTGTTGCACCGGAAAAGGTCGTTAAAAACGGACAAGCAGTTAGTTAATGCTAAAAATAGCAAATCATCCTATTTACAGACACGAATTGCCAGAGGGACATCGTTTTCCTATGGAAAAATATGACCTGCTACCACAACAATTAATCTATGAAGGAACGTGTACCAAAGAGAATTTCTTTGAACCTGAAATTCCGAATTACAAGCATTTTTTCACAGTACACGATCCTGAATATTTTTTCGACTTATTAAACATTACCCTTTCTCAAAAAGCTGCAAGAAAAATTGGATTTCCGCTTTCCGAAGTATTGATAGAAAGAGAAATGGTTATTGCAGATGGAACGATGAAAGCTTCTGAATTTGCAATACAAAACGGAATTGCAATGAATATTGCAGGAGGTACTCACCATGCTTTTTCTAACCGTGGCGAAGCTTTCTGTATGCTAAATGACCAAGCAATTGGTGCAAAGTACCTACAGCAAAAAAGGTTGGCTAAAAAAATATTAATTGTAGACTTAGATGTACATCAAGGAAATGGAACTGCAGAGATTTTTCAAAATGATGCGTCTGTTTTTACTTTTTCTATACATGGTAAAAGTAATTATCCGTTCATCAAAGAAAAAAGCGATGTAGACATTGCTTTAGAAAATGACACAAAAGATGCAGAATATTTAGCAGTCTTAAAAGAAATACTTCCAAAACTCATCCGTAAAGAAAAACCAGATTTTATTTATTATTTGTGCGGTGTAGATGTTATTAAAACCGATAAATTAGGAAAATTAGGACTTACTATTGATGGGTGTAAAAAGCGAGATCAATTTGTTTTAGAGACCTGTTTCAATTTAAAAATTCCGGTGATGTGTTCTATGGGTGGTGGGTATTCTTCAGATATTAATATCATCATAAATGCACATGCAAATACATTTCGTTTGGCGCAAGAAATTTATTTTTAACTAAAAAACCCAAAGAAAATTCATTCTTTGGATTCCTTTCATTGCACAAATACATGCTGTTTTAAAGTGTATTCTTTAACTAAGAATACTACTTTTGTTCAGTTCCTTTATAAAAGGTTGTCTATATATTCTTTTCCCAAAAGCGGCATTAATAGCATTGGCTACTGCGCCTCCTGCTGGCGGTAAACCTGGTTCTCCTAAACCTGTTGGCGAATTATTGTTTTGTACAAAATGGACTTCAACTTTTGGTGTTTCATTCATTCTAATTAATCTATATCCGTCAAAATTACTATCTAATGGTTTGCCGTCTTTAAAAGAGAAATCGCCATACATTGCATGTCCAATTCCGTCTAAAACACCACCTTCAACTTGGTTTCTTGCTCCGGTCGGGTTTACAACAATACCACAATCTACTGCGACTGTTACTTTTTTAATAATTGGAAAACCCTCTTTTATCTCAATATCTGCAATCTCAGCAACATGCGTATTATGACTGTAATATGCCGAAAAGCCTTGGAAAACACCTTCTTTTGTATTTCCCCAATTTGCTTTTTCTCGCACTAATTTAATAGTATCTTCCATTCTTTGTCCAGAATATTCTATGCGTTCATCAGTGGTGTTTTTTACATTTTGCAACAAATCTAAACGCAATTGAATTGCATCGATATTTAGTTCCGTAGCAAGTTCATCAAAGAAACTTTGCTCTGCAAACGCTAAAAAGTTTGTATAAGGTGCTCTCCAAGCACCTGTTGTAATATTACTGCTATAATTGCCGGTTTGCACCTTATAATTAGGAATACATCCTGCAGGAAAAAAGTTCGGAATAGCGCCAAACATATTGCTGCCAATGGCCGCTTCTATTAAATGATACCCTGTTACCTTGCCATCTTTTAAAGCGGCCTTTATGCTGTATTTTACGGCAGGTTTGTAAATACCAGCAGTCATGTCATCTTCTCTCGTAGAAACAAGTTTTACTGGCTTTTTAATGAAATTAGATATTTCTGCCGATTCATAGACAAAATCGCCATACAATCTTCTCCCAAAACCACCACCCATCCTGGTCATTTCTAAATGGATTTTATCCAAATCGAACTCCAACAGGTCTGCAACAACTTTTGCTGCATATTCTGGCGTTTGTACAGGACCTACTAAGTGAATTTTATCTGCAGTTACATTTGCATAAAAATTCATTGGCTCCATACAATTATGCGGTAGAAAAGGAGAGTGATACGTTTTTTCTATCACCTTATCTGCCGTTAAAAACGCATTTTCTACAGCACCGTCTTCTCTGTTTGTATTTAAATTCTTACCCTCTAAAATATCCATTAAAGCCTTCTCATGATCTTCAGTAGACTCTAATTTCCCTTCATTTTCCCAAACGGCAGCAAGTGCTTTTTTACCTTTTATTGCCGCCCATGTATTTTTTGCAATGACAACTACTTTGTCTGATTTAGATAATTTAACAGTCCAGTTATTTTTACCAGATTCCATGTATTTTCTTACTTTGCCACCTATCGTAATTACATCGATTACTCCCTTCACTTTCTTCGCTTCAGAAGCATCAAAACTTATTAATTTCTGCCCAAAAGAAGGAGGTCTTAAAACAGTAGCAATCACCATTCCTTCCGCTTTATAGTCTAGACCAAATAATGGCTTCCCTGTAATAATTTTATCAATATCTACATTTACTATTTCCTGACCAATAATGGTAAAATCTTTTACTTCTTTTAACTTTATGTTTTCAGGTACTTCTAATAAAGCTGCTGCTGTAACAACGTCTCCGTAACCTAATGTTTCTCCATTTTGATTTGTAATAATTCCTTTAGAAGCTTTTAAGGTTGCTGCGTCTACGTTCCATTTTACGGCTGCAGCATTTACCAACATTTGTTTTGCAGTTGCACCTGTTTGCCGAAGCGCATCCCAGCCAAAACGTATCGATTGACTGCCACCTGCGACTTGCCTTGTATAATTATTTGTATCTAAAACCCCTTGAGCAACCGATACATTTTCCCATTCTACATCTAATTCCTCTGCTATAAGCATTGGCATAGACGTTTTTACGCCTTGTCCAATTTCTGGATTTGGAGAAAAAATAGTTACATATCCTTCTTGAGAAATTTTAATAAATGCATTAAAATCATTAAAATTTAAATTCGCAATATCTACCGGCATTTTTGCGTTCAATTTGCATGCAGTCAATAAGTTAAACCCAATTAACATTCCGCCACCTGCTAAAACAGAAGTTTTTAAAAAATTTCTTCGACTAAAATTATCTTTTTTATATAGTTTCATTTCTCTAAATTTTAATGCTTATGACATTTTTCCTGATGCAACCAATACCGCCTTTTCTATTCTGTTATAAGAGGCACATCTACAAATATTCCCTTTCATAGCCTCTCGTATCTCTTCTCCTGACGGACGCTTATTTTCTGCTAAAAATGCAGAAGCGGTCATGATTTGTCCTGTTTGGCAATACCCGCACTGCGGCACATCTATCTCTTTCCAAGCTTCCTGCACAGGGTGTTTACCGTCTTTAGATAAGCCTTCTATTGTTGTAATTTTTACATCCTCTAAAATAGAAACTTGCATTTGACAACTTCTTGTTGCAATACCATTTACATGCACCGTACAAGAGCCACATTGTGCAATGCCACAGCCAAATTTTGTACCTACTAAATCGAGTTCATCTCGCAATACCCATAGTAAAGGCGTGTCTTCATCGGCAGAAACAACAACTTGTTTTCCATTAATGTTTAAAGTGTAATTTGGCATAAGTAGGTGATTTAAAGTTATGAAGGGAAGTTACAAATAAATTTTATTATTATTTACAGAAGTATTTTGGCTTTCGTATCTGATTAAAAAGGAAAGTGTTGTGGTTGTCAAAAAAGGGTCACCTGTACTTTAGGCTACCTCATATCCTTGGCTTGCGGCCAGCATCTCAAACCAATCTTGTAGTTCTAAATGAATATTTAAAGCGCTGTTTGCGTTTAAAATTCTTTCTTTATTTGTGGTTCCAACAACCGGAGCTACTTTTGCGGGATGCCTTAGAATGAAAGCTAATAGAATTACATCTTCTGAAATTTCATATTTTTTAGTTAACTTTTTTAAAACCGCTTTTATTCTTTTTGTTTGGGCAGTTTCATCTTTAAATACCGCTCCTAAAGGACTCCAACTCATAGTTTGAATTCCTTCTTGCAACATTTTATCTAAAGTTCCGTTAAACATTGCATCATTTTTAGTGAGTGAAAATTCAATTTGATTTGCAGTAACGGGAACACTATTCGCAATTAAATCTACCTGAGAAGGCGTAAAATTCGAGAGTCCGAAATTTATAATTTTACCTGAATCTTGAAGTATTGTAATGGCTTCTGAAATTTCATCTGGCTGCATTAACGGACTTGGCCTGTGCAGTAAAAAGGTATCTAAATAATCTGTTTTTAAATTTTTTAAAGATGCTTCTGCACTTGAAATAATATATTCTTTGGCATACTTGTAGTGTTTAATTCTGCTACCTCGTCTTTCATTAATTAGTTGAATTCCGCATTTAGAAATTAATTGAATGTCTTCTCTATTAATTCCACTATCTATAAATGCTTTTCCAAAACCAGCTTCTGTAGTGTAATTACCGTAAATATCTGCATGATCAAATATCGTATTTCCGTTTTCTGTACAAAACCTAATCATGTCTATTTGCTCTTTGGTAGAAAACTGTTTGCCCCAAACACCCCAAGACATGCAACCAATAATTATTTTTGAGTCCATTTTTATTTTATTTTTTATTTAGAATAGTTGGACTTGCCTGCGCCGTTGAATACACCACTAAATCTTCAATATTTACATGGTACGGTCTTGTAACCACGAAGTGAATAATATCTGCAATGTCTTCTGCTTGCAGTGGCTTGTATCCTGTATACATCGATTTTGCTTTTTCTGAATCTCCTTTAAAACGAACTTCTGAAAATTCTGTTTCTACGGCGCCAGGATGAATTGCAGCAACACGAATGTTGTGCTTATTCAAATCGATTCTCATCGCTTTGTTTAGCGCGTTTACAGCATGTTTAGATGCGCAATATACATTTCCGTTAGGATACACTTCTTTCCCAGCAATAGAGCCAATATTTACAATAAAACCATTGTTTCTTGCTACCATCTGCGGAAATATTGCTTTCGAAACATATAGTAATCCTTTTACATTGATATCTAACATTGCGTCCCAATCATCAATATCTCCATCTTGTATGCTAGACAAACCATGCGCATTTCCTGCATTATTAATTAAAATATCTATTATTTTAAAGTTTTCTGGAAGCGATTCAATAGCGTTCTCAACTTCGTTTCTTTTCGAAACATCAAATTGTAAGGTGGTAACGTCTGTGATTTTGCTTAATTCTTGTTGAAGACTCTCTAAACGGTTAGCTCTTCTTCCGCAAAGAATTAAACGAATATTATTTTTTGCAAAAATTTCTGCTGTAGCTTTTCCAATTCCAGAAGTTGCGCCGGTTATAAATGCTGTTGGTTTCATTTTTTTGATTTTATCTTTATACTTGTACAATTTCTGAGTTCACAAAAATCATACAATTCCCTAAAACTATGAAAACTAGGTATTGTTTTTAACTTTAAAAAAGATACTTTTTCAGCAATTATTAACAAAGAAAAAACCGTCCTCCTCAGGACGGTTTATCTTTCAATTGGTTCTTAAGGAAAAACCAACTAAAAATCAACTAACCAAACTTTACTTTAAACTTCCTCTTCTCTTTTTTGTTTGTCTCTTTACTTTGGTACGTTTTCTATCAGAATTTCTTACCGTACCTTTCCCACTTTTTTTAGGAGTATCTCCTTTCAAATACTGTATATACCCTCTTCCTTCGAAATCATATGTAGTTTCTGAATCTACATTATATAAACGAATCTTTCCATCATTTACAATGCTCAATTCAAACTCTTCAACATCTCCACCATCATAATTAAGAGTTAATATCTTTCGATTTTGAAAACCCAAAACATCATATATTTCATATCCACCAACATAACTCCATTTGATATCTACAACTTGCGTGCCAAAGTTGTCTTGTGAGCTGTAAAATGTTGTTATATTTTCTGGGGTAAATTGCAAATAGTTCTCTTCATCAAAAGGATTTACTACACCGCCTTCGGTAAGTGTTTTTCCCCAAGCATCATATTCTTGCAAAAAATATTCTATGTTTTCGTAAAACAATTGGTCATAATCGAACGTGTTTGTTTGATAACCTATTAAAAAATAGGTTACATTTTGTCTATAATTATACAATCTAATTTCGTTTGAAGAAGTAACTGTAACTTCAAAATCGTTGCTGCCATCTATATCATGTATTGCCTCTAAAACTCCTGAAAAAGTATTATAGGTTCCAACATCTATTCCAAAGCCATTTCCCGTAAAGCCAATATCTGTAATATTATTATTTGCATATAAAATTCCGTTTAAAAAGGATAATGTAAATGCTCTTGATAGGAAAGGGATATCTCCGTTACCAATTGTTCTGTGGTAATCTACGTACCACAAATCATAATTAGAAACAACCTGTTCTAAAGAAATTTCTTGTTCTCTAAAGTCATCTTCAAAAACTGTAGAACAAGAACTTAAAAGCACTCCTATGATAATAAAAAAAAGTAATTTTAAAAATTTCATAAACTTTAGTTTTAGGGTTGTATTTATGAATATTCAAAATACGTGCCAAAAACAAAACCACTAAATATTTAGTGGTTGTTATACTAAAAATAAAGTAGTTACTTATTTCTTATTCATAGAAGGAAAAGGAATCGATTGTACTTTCTTTATATTTTCAATCTTAAAATACAGTGTTTTATTCTCTTTTTTATAGCTAAGAATAGCCTCATTTTCTTTTAATTGAAAAGGAAATTCTTCTAAGATAGGTAGTGTATTTCCTGTTTCTTTTATGATATCTGCGTCTAAAATTAGATTTCTATGCTTTCTTTTTGAAGTCGAGAAATGAGCAATAATTTGGGTAAACTTATCAATTTTAGAAACTTCTACCTGGGTTCTTTTCCCTTGAAAATATAAAGCAACAAAAATAACTTCTTGCGCATCTTCTAGGTGAATCTCTACCTTTGTTCCGCTAACTCCTGGTTGCCCGCCAACCCACTTATTATAAAATGCTTTTTCTACTTTAAGTATTGGGTTTTTCATTAAAGTACTACCTCCACATTGTGAAAAACTAAGCAATATGACTAAAATGGATACAGTTTTTATAATTTTCATATTATTGTATTTCTTTATATCGTTTCAAATTTTATGCCAAGATAAAATATAATCCGTTTCGCGAAACGGATTATATAATTTCTAAATAAAAATAACTTTACTGCTTACTACCCATAAGTAACAATTCATTTGCTAAAATCTCTGTAACATATCTTTTTTCACCTTCTTTAGTATCATAAGACCTATTGGTTAATTTACCTTCTATTGCTATTTCCTGTCCTTTATTTACATAGTTTTCTACTACATTTACAAGACCCCCTTTTATGACAATGTTATGCCAATAAGCACGTTCTATTTTGTTTCCTTCTTTGTCTTTGTAACTGTCATCTGTTGCCATAGAAAATTTTGCCATTTTGTTACCATCTTTAAAGGTTACTATTTCTGGCTCTTGACCCAATCTACCAATTAACTGTACTTTGTTTCTTAACGTATTCATAAGATAAGTTTTTTAAACACTTTTATTTTAAGTGTGCGTTTATAATTAATTTTTGTCAATTCGTTTGACACTGCAAAATTGCGACACCTTTCTAATTTTATTCGGTTATAAAACAATTACTTTCGGTTGTAATTGTTTGTAGTCGTTTGTAAACAGATAAATTATTGTATATTTACTACATGGAAAATAGAGCGTGTTTAGAATGCAAAGCCCCTTTAAAAGGCAGAGTAGATAAAAAATTCTGTTCAGATTATTGTAGAAATGCACACAATAACAGCGTAAATAAAGACAGTAAAAACCTTATTAGAAACATTAACAATCGGCTTAGAAAAAATTATAAAATTTTATCTGAATTAAATGTTTCTGGCAAAACAAAAGTAACAAGGACTAAATTATATGACAATGGTTTCGATTTTCAGTTCTTTACTTCGGTCTATAAAACCAAAACAGGAAATACTTATTTGTATGTATACAATGAAGGATATTTAGCTTTAGAAAACGATACTTTTTTACTGATTCGGAAAGAGCGGTAAGAAGCTTAAAAAAAAGTGCATCGGTATTAGAAAGAAAGTACTTACTTCCAGCTATTCCCTTTCATTTTTAGCGCCGCTTTTAAAATATCTTTTTGACTAATTTGCCCGATGAGTTTTCCGTTTTCTACAATTGGAAACCGCCTTCTTTTAGAGCTGATAAATTTAGTTGCTGCATCAAAAATATTCATGTTTTTATCAATAGTTTCCACTTCTGAAACCATATTCTTTTCAACTGTATTCGTGCTATCCATGGGCATGTTATAATACATACTATCGGAAATATGTTTAATACAATCTCCTTCAGAAATAATACCAATTAATTCATTTTTATCGTTTACAACAGGTCCCCCAGAAATTTTATGAGCAATTAACTGCCCTATAACATGCTCTAAAGAATCTTCCGCTTTAAAAGTAATTAGATTGGTAGTCATGTAATCTGAAACTAAAATCTGCGCGCCAATCTTTCCCTGATTGGTTTCTCTTTTGCCTTGAAAGCTTTTAATTCCCATAATAGTGTTGTTTAGTTTTTACTAAATTTAGGGAATTTTATTTTAAAGTAAAAGTTTTTTTTATTTCCTACATTTATACAAATAAATTTTTAAATGAAAAAATTCTCTACCATTGTTTCGGTACTCATAATATTGGGGGTTATTTATTGGAGTTTTGCTAATTTAAAACCATCAATAAATACTTCTAAAAGTAATTCAGAAACCGAGTTTTCTCTAGAAAATGCTCTTAACCATTTAAAGAAAATAACGAAAGAGCCCCATTATGTTGGCTCTAACGAGCACAAGAACGTTCAAAACTATATTGTTTCAGAATTGCAAAAAATGGGTTTTGAAACTGAAATTCAAACACAAACGGCCATCAATAAAAAATGGTTTGCAGCCACTACAGCAGAAAATATCATCGCAAAATTAAAAGGAACTGGTTCAGAAAAAGCATTACTGCTATTAACACATTACGATTCTAATCCTCATTCTTCTTTAGGTGCAAGTGACGCTGGCTCTGGAGTTGTTACAATTTTAGAAGGGTTAAGAGCTTTCTTAGCCAAAAATGAAACACCAAAAAACGATCTAATTATCCTAATTTCTGATGCTGAAGAACTAGGCTTATTGGGTGCTCAGGCATTTGTAGACAAGCATCCATGGACAAAAGATATTGGCTTAGTTTTAAATTTTGAAGCGAGGGGAAGTGGCGGTCCTAGTTATATGCTCATGGAAACTAATGGGAAAAATAGTAAATTACTCTCTGAGTTTTTAGCCGCCAAACCCAATTTTCCTGCTGCAAATTCTTTAATGTACTCTATTTACAAAAAATTGCCTAATGACACAGATTTGACGATCTTTAGGGAAGATGCAAATATTAACGGATTTAATTTCGCATTTATTGGAGATCATTTTGATTACCATACTGCGCAAGATTCTTATGAGCGTTTAGACAAAGAATCGCTTTTACACCAAGCAGATTATTTTACTAGCTCTCTAAATTATTTTTCAAATTCAGATTTAACAAACCTAACTTCAGAAGAAGACTTTGTGTTCGTAAACTTCCCAATCATTAAATTAGCAACATACCCTTTCTCTTGGGTACCTCCAATGATTATTCTTTGCACTGCTCTTTTTCTAATCTTATTATTTTTTGGTTTTTCTTTAAATAAAATAGACATTAAAGGTGCGCTTAAGGGTTTTATTCCTTTTGTAGTCTCCTTAGTTTTATGTGGTGGAATTTCTTATGGATTGTGGGAAATACTTTTAATTATTCATCCGCATTACAATGACATGTTACATGGTTTTACCTATAACGGTTATCAATATATAATTGCTTTTGTATTCTTAAATTTATGGTTCCTTTTTACGATTTATAAACGCACTTCAAAAGAAGAAAAACCAACCAATTTATTAGTTGCTCCTCTTTGCTTCTGGTTGCTACTTAATTTTATAATTAGCAGTTCTTTAAAAGGTGCTGGTTTTTTTATAATCCCGGTTATTAGTGCGCTACTAATTTTAGCTATTGCTATTTTCTTGAACTTAAAAGACAGCGTTAAACGCGTTTTATTTACACTATTATCAATACCAACAATCTATATATTTGCTCCAATGATAAAAATGTTTCCTGTTGGCTTGGGGTTAAAGATACTCTTTGTAAGTGGTGTTTTTATAGTATTGGTTTTTGGATTGATGATCCTCTCCTTTCATCAAAAAAAGTCTTTTTGGACGCAAAAATGGACCGGCTTTTTAGCCCTTCTCTTTTTTGGTATTGCAACCTATAATAGCGGCTTTTCTGTTGATAATAAAAAACCGAACAGCCTTGTTTATATTGAGAATTATGATGCCAAAACTGCTTATTTTGGTACTTATAATTCTACTTTGGATCCCTATACAAAACAAGTCTTTAAAGGAGAGTTTACAGAAGGTGGAATTGAAAATGCAGAAACAAAAAGCAAGTACAACACACGTTTTAAGTATGCTAAAAAAACGACTTATAAAGCAATTTCATCTTCAGAAATTAGAACAGAACTAGACACTCTAATTGGTAAAAAACGTTTTCTAGAATTGACAATTACTCCAAAAAGAAAAATAAATAAACTAGAATTTTTAACTAAAAGTAAGTTAACTTTATACCAGTTTAAAGTAAACGATGTACTCGTAAACCAAGGCAAGAAACACAGTTTAAAAAGCGGTACTTTTTTAGTGTATCATTTAGGTAATAATGACAAAGAAGTAACACTTTCTTTCTCTGTGAACGTAGGTCAAATTTTAGACCTTACCTTAAATGAGATTTCTTATGATTTACTAACCAATAAAAACTTTAACCTAAAACCAAGAACAGAAGATATGATGCCGATGCCTTTTGTAACAAATGATGCCATTATTATAAGCAAACAATTAGATTTTTAAAAGATACTTCATAAAAAAAGCATCTTGAAAAATCAAGATGCTTTTTTTATGAATGTTAAATAGTGTTTTAGTCTATTTCAGAAACTCTTAGTGTATTTACCATACCTTTTGCTTCCACTGGCATCGAGGTAAGATTAATCATCAAGTCACCTGTTTTTACAAATCCTTTCTCTTTAGAAATTTTATTAATATCTACAACAGTATCATCTGTACTTAAATTTTTGTCGTAGTAAAAAGCTTTTACACCCCAAAGTAGATTAAGTTTCCCTAAAATTCTTTTTTCTGAAGAAAATGCTAATATTTTAGATTGTGGTCTCCAAGCAGATATTTGAAAAGCAGTGTACCCACTATTCGTTAAAGTAGAAATAGCAGTTGCTTCTATATCATTTGCCATTGAAGCAGCATGATGACAAATAGATTTTGTTATAAACCTATCTGTTCTAATATGCGGTGCTTCCTGCGGTACTTTAATCATTTTAGAATTTTCTACTGCATTAATGATTTCTGTCATTTTTTGAATTACTCTTATTGGATGTTTTCCAACAGAAGTTTCTCCAGAAAGCATTACTGCATCTGCACCATCCATAATAGAGTTTGCAACATCATTTACCTCTGCTCTTGTAGGAACAGCGTTGTCAATCATTGTTTCCATCATTTGCGTTGCAATAATTACAGGAATTCTTGCTCTTTTTGCACGTCTTACTAATTTCTTCTGAATTAACGGTACATCTTGCATTGGAATTTCTACTCCTAAATCTCCACGAGCAACCATTAAACCATCACAATAAGGAATTAAAGAATCTATATTTGCTACTGCTTCTGGCTTTTCAATTTTTGCAATTACAGGCACTCTATAATCAGAATGCTCATCTATTAAATCGCGTAACATTCTTAAATCTTCTGGCGTTCTTACAAAAGATAATGCCATCCAATCTACATTTAAACCCAATGCAAATATTGCATCTTCCTTATCTTTTTCAGTTAAAGCTGGCAAAGAAATGGCTGTATTTGGTAAGTTTACTCCTTTTTTAGAATTTAAAGGTCCACCAACAATTACATTTACTACTACTTCTTTGTCTTTATCTGTAGAAACTACCTCAAATAGTAATTTCCCATCATCCACCATAATTTGCTCACCAACTTTTACGTCTTTTGGAAAACGTTGGTAGGTCATAAATGCTTTTTCTTTAGTACCGATACACTTTTCTGTTGTAAACGTAAATGAAGCACCATCTTCTAAAATTACACCATCTTCCATAACGCCAACACGTAATTTAGGACCTTGTAAATCTGCTAAAATGGCAACATTAAAACCATTTTCTTCATTAATTTCTCTAATGGTTTTTACCGTCTTTCTTACGTTATCATAATCTGCATGCGAAAAGTTAATTCTAAAAACGTTTACGCCCTCTATGGCTAAATTTGTTAAAATTTCTTTAGAATCTGTTGCTGGCCCAAGGGTAGCAACTATTTTTGTTTTTTTATAATCTGTCATATTAAAATATTAAAAAGTCTTTAGACTTTAGGGTGTTTTTATCTATTGAATAGGAGGTTATAATCTGCTCAATATTTTTAATTTTATTTACTGCATTTGCTAAAAACTCAAAACTTATTTCGCCAGAAATTTTAATAAAAAAATCTACTTTTTTCTTTTCTGGTATTAGATATGTTTTTGTTTCAGTTGTTAACAGCAATTCGTTTGATTCTGTTTGATTTTCTCTTTTAAAACTATTGGCTATTAAAAACCAATCAAAGTCGTACTTTTTACTTGAGAAATTATAGATAGAGAATGATGCTCTTTTTTTATTGCTTTCAAACTCTAAATTTTTTTGAGATTTAGAAAAATGCGTGTTTAAATTTTTGTTTAGTAAATAGGCTAATTTATAGTCTTCTAAAGCTGTGTGAATGCCTATTAAAGAATATTCTTCTTCACAAAAATCTCCTAAACCTAAAGCATGAATTTGCATACATTCTAAATTTATTCTAAATGATCAATCTTGCTAAATTACTAATAGTTTATGGTTTGTTAGCGAGTATGCTAAGTTATATTCACGAAAACGTTATCGCTTTAATCTAAAGAAATCTCATTTTGAAAAGCAAAATATACTCTTTTTGAAGCCTGTTCTTCTGCTTTTTTCTTAGAAGTAGCTCTTCCTTTGGCAATTTGCTCACCATCAATGCTTATTTTAACACTAAAGTGTTTTACAGGGTCGTTACCAGAATCTTCATACGTATCAAAACTATATTTCTTCTTTTGCTTCTGACACCATTCTATAATTAAACCTTTATAGCTTGTAATCTTCCCTTCTAGCTTCGCAATATCTACATACGGTACAATTACATTTTGATGTATAAATTTCTGACAAGAATTATATCCTTTATCCGTAAAAATAGCACCAATTAAGGCTTCAAAAATATTACCATGAATATTATCACCAACGTTTGTTTGATCAATATTACTTTTTACAAACCGAATTAAGTTTAAGTCTTTTCCTAATTCATTTAAATGCTCTCTGCTTACAATTTTAGAGCGCATTTGAGTAAGATATCCTTCGGAACCTGAAGGAACTTTTTTGTACAAATAAGCCGCAATTACAGAACCTAGAATAGAATCTCCTAGAAACTCTAAACGTTCGTAATTAATAGGATTCCCTTTTTTATCTGTCATTTGAACAGATCTATGGGTAAAAGCTTTCTTGTATTTATTTATTTTTCTTGGAGAAAAATTTAGTAGTTTTTTTAATTCGTTGTGCAATGCTACATCTTCTTTAGAATGTGATTGAACTATTTTACGAATAAAATTCATATGTTATTCATCTATTTTCTTAAAAGCTACACATGCATTATGACCTCCAAAACCAAAAGTATTACTCATAGCAACCTTAATTTCTCTCTTTTGAGGTTTGTTTAAGGTTAAGTTTAAATCTGGATTAATGTTCTCATCAAAATTTTGATGATTAATTGTAGGTGGTACAGTACTGTGTTTCATTGCTAAAATTGCAGCAATAGACTCTATAGCACCAGCAGCACCTAATAAGTGGCCAGTCATAGACTTCGTAGAGTTGATATTAATATTCTTAGCATGCGCTCCAAAAACAGCTGAAATTGCTTTCAGTTCTGCAACGTCTCCAAGCGGCGTAGAAGTACCGTGTGTATTAATATGATCTACATCTTCTGGTTTGATACCAGAATTTTCTAAACAGTTTTTCATTACAGCAATTACCCCAATACCTTCTGGGTGTGGTGCTGTAATATGGTAAGCATCAGATGACATTCCGCCACCAATTACCTCTGCATAAATTTTTGCGCCTCTTGCTTTGGCGTATTCGTATTCTTCTAAAACAAGTGCTCCTGCACCTTCACCTAAAACAAAACCTTCTCTACTAGCATCAAATGGTCTTGAGGCAGTTTCTGGCGTTTCGTTTCTTGTTGACAAGGCTTGCATAGAACTAAATCCTCCAACTCCTGCAATTGTAATTGCAGCTTCACTACCTCCTGTTACAATTACATCACAATATCCTAAACGAATATAGTTTAATGCATCTATCATCGCATTTGCAGAAGAAGCACACGCAGAAACAGTTGTGTAGTTAGGTCCCATAAATCCGTATTTTATAGAAATATGTCCTGGGGCAATATCTGCAATCATTTTTGGAATAAAGAAAGGATTAAATTTTGGAGTCCCATCTCCTGCAGCGTAGTTTAAAACTTCATTTTGAAGCGTTTCTAAACCACCAATTCCTGCTCCCCAAATAACACCAACTCGCAACTTGTTAATCGTTTCTAAATCTAATCCAGAATCTACTATTGCTTCATCTGAAGCAACCATAGCATACTGGGTAAATTTATCCATTTTACGAGCAGATTTTCTATCGATGAAATCTGTAGGATTAAAGTTTTTTACTTCACAAGCAAAACGAGTTTTGGACTTGGAAGCATCAAAGTGCGTAATAGGTGCAGCTCCGCTAACTCCGTTAACTAAAGCGTTCCAATATTCTTCAATATTATTTCCTATGGGCGTTAATGCTCCAAGTCCAGTTACTACAACTCGTTTTAATTGCATATAAGTATTACTTTTTTGCTGCTTCTATATAACTAACCGCTTGACCTACAGTTCCAATATTTTCTGCTTGATCATCTGGAATTTGAATATCAAATTCTTTTTCGAATTCCATAATTAACTCAACAGTATCTAAAGAATCTGCTCCTAAATCGTTTGTGAAGCTAGCTTCTGTTGTTACTTCATTATCGTCTACGCCTAATTTGTCTACGATAATAGCTTTTACTCTTGATGAAATGTCTGACATAATTTTTTAATTTTAAATTTTAAATCTTGGCAAAAATACAATTCTTATTAATTATAACTAATATTTGTGCCTAAAATGATTACTAAAAGTAAATAAAATAATTTAATCTTTACTTAAAATAATCAGTTTGTTAATAATTATCCCTTTTTTTGTACCTTAGATAAATAGGTATGAAGCGTATTGTTGTTTTTGCATCTGGTTCAGGATCGAACGCAGAGAACATTATTAAATTCTTTAAGCACAGTAAAACTGCAAAGGTTACTAATGTGTTGTGTAATAATGCACATGCAAAAGTTTTTGAAAGGTGTAAAAAACTAGAAACCAAATGTTTACATTTTAATAAAAATGATTTTTCTGGTTCAGATACGGTATTAAATATTTTAAAAAATGAAGCAGATTTTATAATTCTTGCTGGATTTTTATGGAGAATTCCACAAAAAATAGTGACTGCTTTTCCAAATAAAATTATTAATATTCACCCTGCATTATTGCCAAAATACGGTGGAAAAGGAATGTATGGAATACATGTTCACAAGGCAGTAAAAGAAAATAATGAAGATGAAACCGGAATTACAATACACTATGTAAATGAAAATTACGACGAAGGTGCCGTAATTTTTCAAGCAAAAACCGAATTAAATTCCCAAGATACTCCAGAAACAATTGCAGAAAAGATTCATCTTTTAGAACAGCATCACTTTCCGAAGGTCATAGAAGAAGTAATTTTAGCCATACATGAGTAAAAAAAAGTTTTATGTAGTTTGGAACGGACGTAAAAAAGGGATTTATACCTCTTGGAATGTCTGTAAAAAACAAATTGATGGCTTTGAAAGTGCGCAATACAAATCTTTTGCAGATTTAGACGCTGCTGAAATTGCATTCTCGAAAAACTATGAGGACTACAAAGGACAAAAAACTAAAAAACCAACACTTTCCTCTGCCGAAAAAGCAAGCTATGGAAGCCCTAACTTAGAGAGTATATCTGTAGATGCAGCCTGTTCTGGAAACCCCGGTAAAATGGAATACAGGGGGGTTTTAACCCACAATAAAAAAGAGATTTTTATAAAAGGCCCTTATAAAAGAGGCACTAATAACATTGGTGAATTTTTAGCATTGGTGCATGGAATTGCACTTTTAAAAAGCAAAAACAAAGAAGATATTCCTATTTATTCTGATTCTAGGATTGCCATGAGTTGGGTAAAACAAAAAAGGTGTAAAACTAATATTACTTTTGATGCTTCTAATAAAGACCTTTTAGAGCTCATAAAAAGAGCCGAAAATTGGTTAAAAGAAAATACCTTTAAAAACCCCATTTTAAAATGGGAGACGAAAGCTTGGGGAGAAATTCCTGCAGATTTTGGAAGGAAATAATCTATAAATAATAAAACCCAAAACGAATATCGTTTTGGGTTTTATTATTTATAAGCATCTTTACTTTTTTTCTAAAAATACAAACCTATATAGAAGCTTTCATTAACTCTCTATTCATTCTTGCAATAGTATCTAAAGAAATTCCTTTCGGGCATTCTACTTCACACGCTCCGGTGTTTGTACAATTTCCAAAACCCTCTAAATCCATTTGTGCTACCATGTTCCTAACTCTGTCTGCAGCCTCTACTTGCCCCTGTGGAAGCAAAGCGTACTGAGATACTTTTGCTCCAACAAATAGCATTGCAGAGCTGTTTTTACAGGTTGCTACACACGCACCACAACCAATACAAGTTGCTGCATCCATTGCTGTATCTGCTGCTTGTTTAGAAATAGGGATTGCGTTTGCATCTTGCGTGTTTCCTGAAGTGTTTACAGAAATGTACCCACCCGCGTGTTGTATTCTATCAAAGGCAGATCTATCTACCACTAAATCTTTAATTACCGGAAAAGCACCTGCTCTCCAAGGTTCAATAGTAATTGTATCACCATCCTTAAACATTCTCATGTGCAATTGACAGGTTGTTACGCCTCTATCTGGACCGTGTGCTTCGCCATTAATATACATAGAACACATTCCGCAAATTCCTTCTCTACAGTCATGATCAAAAGCTACGGGTTGTTCACCAGCATTTACTAACTGCTCGTTCAAAACATCCATCATTTCTAAGAAAGACATACTTTCTGAAATTTCAGTCACTTTGTAATCCACCATTTTTCCCTTGTCCTTTGCATCTACTTGACGCCAAATTTTAAGTGTTAAATTCATAATGTCTCTATTATTTATAACTTCTTTCTTTAACTTCTATATTCTCGTAAGCCAATTCTTCTTTGTGTAAAACAGCATCTTTTGGCTCGCCTTTATATTCCCAAGCAGAAACAAACTGAAATTCTTTAATTCTTTTTGCCTCACCGTCTTCTGTTTGGTGCTCTTCTCTAAAGTGTCCTCCAGCAGATTCTTCTCTTACCAAAGCGTCTTTTGCAAACAATTCTCCTAATTCAAGAAAATCTGCTACTCTACCTGCTTTTGCTAATTGCTCGTTATACTCTGTAGAAGTTCCGGGTACATTTACGTTTTGCCAGAAATCTTTTCTAAGTGCAGAAATTTCTTCAATCGCTGTTTCTAAACCTTCAGCGTTTCTAGACATTCCACATTTGTCCCACATAATTTTACCTAATTTCTTGTGGTAATAATCTACAGAATGTGTTCCTTTATTGTTAATAAAGAATTCTATTCTTTCTGTTACTTCTTTTTCTGCCGCTTCAAATTCTGAGCTTTCAGTTGAGATTTTACCAGTTCTAATGTCATCTGCTAAGTAATCTCCAATAGTATATGGCAATACAAAATACCCATCTGCTAACCCTTGCATTAATGCAGAGGCCCCTAATCTATTTGCTCCGTGATCAGAGAAATTTGCTTCTCCAATTGCGTAACAACCAGGTATTGTTGTCATTAAATTATAATCTACCCAAACACCACCCATTGTATAGTGCACTGCAGGATAAATCATCATTGGTGTTTCATACGGATTCTCATCTACGATTTTCTCGTACATCTGAAATAAATTCCCATATTTAGCCTTTACAATTTCTTGCCCTAATTCTTTTATTTTTGCTTCAGAAGGATTTGAAATATTCTGAATCTTTGCTTGCTCTTTTCCGTAACGTTCAAAAGATGCCGCAAAATCTAAGTATACTGCTTCACCAGTTGCATTTACTCCATAACCTGCATCACAACGCTCTTTTGCTGCTCTAGATGCAACATCACGCGGCACTAAATTACCAAATGCTGGATAACGTCTTTCTAAATAATAATCTCTTTGATCTTCTGTTAATTCTGTAGGTTTTTTACTTCCTTCTCTAATTGCCTTTACATCGTCTAAATTCTTTGGAACCCAGATTCTACCGTCATTTCTCAATGATTCTGACATCAATGTTAATTTCGATTGATAATCTCCAGATCTAGGAATGCATGTTGGGTGAATTTGTGTGTAACAAGGATTTGCGAAATACGCTCCTTTTTTATGCACTTTCCAACCTGCAGTTACATTAGAACCCATTGCATTGGTAGATAAGAAATATACATTTCCATACCCACCAGAAGCAATAACAACTGCATGTGCAGAATGTCTTTCAATTTCTCCTGTAACTAAATTTCTTGCTATAATTCCTCTTGCTTTTCCATCTACAACAACAACATCTAACATTTCATGACGATTGAACATTTCAATCTTTCCACGAGCAATTTGTCTGTTCATTGCAGAATAAGCTCCTAATAATAATTGTTGTCCTGTTTGCCCTTTTGCGTAGAAAGTTCTAGAAACTAAAACACCCCCAAAAGAACGGTTGTCTAACAAACCACCATAATCACGAGCAAAAGGAACTCCTTGTGCCACACATTGATCTATGATATTTGCAGAAACCTCTGCCAACCTATATACGTTTGCCTCACGAGAACGGTAATCTCCTCCTTTTACAGTGTCATAAAACAATCTGTACGTAGAATCTCCATCTCCTTGGTAATTTTTTGCGGCATTAATTCCTCCTTGTGCCGCAATTGAATGCGCTCTTCTTGGAGAATCTTGGTATGCAAATGCTTTTACATTGTAACCTAATTCTGCTAATGTTGCAGAAGCAGAACCACCTGCCAAACCTGTACCAACAACAATTACATCTATATGACGCTTGTTTGCAGGATTTACAAGATTGATATGATTCTTATAATCTGTCCATTTATCTTTAATTGGACCTTTTGGTATTTTTGAATCTAAAGCCATAATTATATACGATTAATGGTTTAAGTGATGATAAATAGCAATAAAAATAAAACCTGCTGGAATTATAATAGCATATGCTTTACCAATATTTTGTAATGTTTTCTTTCTTCCTGCAGTACCACCCATCGACTGAAAAGCAGATGTAAAACCGTGTGCTAAATGCAATCCTAAAAGCACAAAGCAAAACACATACGCAGCAACTCTAATCGGGTTTGCAAACTTATGCACTAATTCTTCGTGGTAACGGAAACCTTCTACACCTTCCATTGTACCAGACCAATCTCCTTGTATGAATTTTGTATTGATTTCTGGAAACCAAAAATCAACAAAATGTAAACCAATAAAAGCTAAAATTGTAATTCCACTCCAAATCATATTTCTGCTCATCCAAGATGAATTTGCAGCACCATTATTTTTTGCATAAGATACTTTTCTTGCTTTAGAGTTTCTTAACTCTAAAACAAAGCCCATTACAAAATGAAATACAACCGCAAAAATTAATACAGGCTGCAATGCAAACTGAACTAAAGGGTTTGTACCCATAAAATGAGATACTTCATTAAAAGTATCTGGACTTAAAACTGATAAAATATTTATCGATAAATGCTGAAGTAGAAAGAACATTAAGAAAAACGCCGAAAGCGCCATTGCTACTTTTCTTCCAATTGAAGATTTAAAAAATCCGCTCATTGTATAATTAATTAAAATTTTGACTGCAAAAATACGCCTAAAGAATTTTGGTTGCAAAGAATTTACAACGTTTTCGCTAAAATTTAGAACAATTTTAAATAGCTTCCTTTTCGCTTTAACTAAAACAAATGCTAAAAACCACTAGTGTTTATTATTGCATTGCAGCAATTATCAGAAATAAGGGCTAAAACGTATTTTGTTTTTTATTTTTTAATACCTCACTAATTATAGAAAATAGTGAGGTTTATTGGATTATTTTATTGGATCTCAAATGTGTTTTTAGAGTTTTCAATTTTTATAGTATATACTCCTTTTGGTAAATAAAAAACACCGTTTTTAGCTTCCGTTAATGCACTGTTTTTATTTAATTTTTCAAAAGCTTTTTTTCCTTTTTCAGAAAAAGAAACATCAAAAACAGCTTCATTAAACCCGCTATCTGCAGCAACAGAAATTGCATTCACTTTTATAGCTCCCAAATAGATGGCTACCGTTATTTTTTTACTTGAATTTGAATAAAAAGGAATTTTAACTTCTGGCGTATTTACCAATCTCCATTGACTCCAAGAACGTCCCCAGTTTTTACTTTTTCTAACATTTTCAATTGCAAACACATGTATCGGTTTTGCTACCACAGTAGCGTTCATTTTTTGAAGTGAAGCAACGTTTGCTTTGTATAAGCTTCTACCGTGTGTTCCTACAATTAAATGCTTTGCTGTTGGCTGAATTACCAAATCATGCACAGCAACATTGGGTAAATTCTTCGAAAAAGCTTCCCAAGAAATTCCTCTATTAAAAGAAACATACAAACCATTATCTGTGCCTATATATAACATGTTTTCATTTTCAGAATCTTCTCTAATTACATTTACTGCAGCTGCAGGAAGTGAATTCCCAATATTTTCCCATGTTTGTCCGTAATCATCAGAAACATATATATAGGGTGTAAAATCATCAAAACGATACCCGTTTAAAGTCGCATATACACGCTCTTTTTTAAATTTTGAGGCAATCACTCTAGAAACCCATAAGTTTTGAGGTAAATTATTGGATATGCGCGTCCAACTGCCACCGCTATTCTTAGTTATATTGATGTATCCGTCATCTGATCCGGTATAAATTAAACCAAATTTAAACGGACTTTCAGAAATTGAAGTCAAGGTTCCGTATGCAACATTTCCTTTTTTCCCACCAGTAGTTAAATCTCCAGAAATTGTTTCCCAGTCGTCACCTTTATTCAAAGAACGGTGTAGTTTATTGCCTCCTAAATATAAGATATCTTGATTGTGTTTTGACAAATGAATAGGTGTTTGCCAATTAAAACGGTACGGATTGTCACCTAATACGTGTTTTGGTTGAATGTATTCTTGCGTACCTGCTGCCCTGTCTATTCTATAATAATTTCCAAACTGATACCCAGTGTATACAATATTAGGGTTTCTATCATCTACCTGCACTTGCATGCCGTCTCCGCCCATAATAGATTCGTACGGATTTTGACCAGATTGTTTCCAGCCCTTGTTAATTTTTGAATTATTGTCTGCAACCCAAACACCGTTGTCTTGCAAACCACCATATACTTTATAGTTTTTCTGATTGTCTGCAAACACCGAGTAAAATTGGCCAACTGCAGGGTCGTTTAACTTCGTCCAGTTTTTACCATCATCATAAGACATGTTTAAACCCCCATCATTGCCGTTTAAAATATGACCCGATTTTGTAGGGTTTATCCACAATGCTTGATGATCTGAATGCACATTTTCTTTACTAATTGAAGTAAATGTTTTTCCACCATCTTTAGACTTTATAATTGGAACACCTAAAACATAAATTCCGTTTTCGTCTTGCAAATCCACTCTAATTTCACCAAAATAATATCCGTAAGAACTGTACACTCCATCTAAAAAATTATCGTGTGTTTTTTTCCAAGAAGAACCACCGTTTGTAGTTTTAAAAACCTCTGCACCGATTACCTGAGTATCAAATAACATCGAATTTGCATCTTCCAAATACTTTGCCAAGTCTATTGGTTTTACAGCACCAACACGCAGCATTTGTTTTACATTCTCTGCACGATATTTTTCTTGAAATCCGTTGTTTTTTAAATAGGTATTTAGTTTTTTGTCTGCCAACTTTAAAAAATATTCAGAAGACATTGTTTTAAAATCTTCTTTAGACAGCTCATTTGAAGCCTTTTTAGTGGTGTCTTTTGGTCTTCTAAACTGACTGTCATGCAATGCATATACTGTGTTTTCATTAAAAACAGCCAATCCTATTCTACCCACTCCGTTTCCCGTTGGGAATCCGCTTGTATCTGCAATCTTAGTCCAAGAGCTGCCCGCATCTGTACTTTTGTATATACTCGAACTATTTCCATCACCATCAAAATTCCATGCTTTACGCTCTCTTTCCCAAGAAGCAGCATACATAATATTAAAGTTTTCTGGCGCAACTGCAACATCAATAACTCCTGTATTTTCATTTATAAATAGGGTTTTTGTCCATGTTTCTCCGCCATTTATTGTTTTAAATATTCCTCTTTCTAAGTTTGAAGAGTATAAGTGCCCAATAACCCCCACAATAACCTCATCTGTATTGTTCGGGTTGATTAAAATTCTACTTACATGATGTGAATCTAACAACCCAACATTTATCCAAGTTTCCCCATTATCTGTAGACTTTAACATTCCAATTCCGGCATAACTAGAGCGTGATGAATTTTTCTCACCCGTACCTACCCAAATAGTTCTAGAAGCCCAATCTACTGCAATATCACCAATATTTTGCGTTGGAGAATTGTCTAAAACAGGTGTAAAAGTTGTTCCGTTGTTGTTTGTATGCCACAAACCTCCAGATGCATACCCTACATAAAATTCTGTGGTATTCTCTGGATTTACAGCTACATCTGCTACACGACCACTCATTACCGTTGGCCCAATATTGGTAAATGCAACATTTTTTACTAATGAAGATTGCATCATTTGATGCTTCTTCTCAAGGGAGTTTTGTGTAATTTCTGAGTTTGTTGGTGTTTGTGCGATTAATACGCATGAAAAATAAAGCATTAAAAGTGTGAAAATAGATTTCATAAGAGCTTCCGTTTAATTTAAAAAAATGAAATTACCACTTGTAATTTCAAAATCAAAACAATTAACATAAAATTGAATTCTCGTAAATATTTTTCTCCAACTTTAAAGAATGTATCTTTGTGGGCTGAAACAACTACATAAAGTTGCTTTCGTAAATATTATTTATGACATTTAAAGATTTAGGTTTATCTCCGCCGTTGGTAAAAGCAGTTGAAGAGAAAGGATATACCAAACCATCACCAATTCAAGAAAAAGCAATTCCACATATATTAGCAGGAAAAGACATTTTAGCTTCGGCACAAACAGGAACAGGAAAAACAGCCGGTTTTACGTTACCTGTTTTACAGCATTTAGTAGCAACAAGGCACCCGAAATACAGGCCTTTACGTGTTTTAGTACTAACACCAACAAGAGAATTGGCTGCGCAAGTACAAGACAATGTAAGAGAATACAGTAAATATGTAGATATTAAATCTGCAGTAGTTTTTGGTGGTGTAAACGCAAAACCACAGATTGCAACCTTAAGAAGTGGTGTAGACATTTTAGTAGCAACACCGGGAAGATTGCTAGATTTACATGATAGAAAAGCGCTTTCATTTAAAAGAATTGAAGTTTTAATTTTAGATGAAGCAGACAGAATGTTAGACATGGGTTTTGTTAGAGACATTAACAAAATTATAAGCTATATGCCAGCTGAGCGTCAAAACTTAATGTTCTCTGCAACCTTTTCTAATGATATTAAAAAGTTAGCCTCTGGTATTTTAAGAAACCCTGTTTCTGTAGAAACGGCTCCGCAAAATTCAACCGCAAAAAAAGTAACCCACAAGGTTTATAAGGTTGATAAAAGCAAAAAAACAGAGTTTACCATAAAGTTAATAAAAGACGGAAACTGGAATCAGGTTTTAATCTTTACAAGGACAAAACACGGTGCCAATAAATTAACTGAAAAGTTGGTGAAAGCAGGCATTTCTGCAGCCGCTATTCATGGAAATAAAAGTCAAGGTGCAAGAACAAAAGCATTAAAAAACTTTAAAGATAATTCTATTAAAATTTTAGTTGCTACAGATATTGCAGCGCGTGGTTTAGACATTCCTTTATTGCCGCATGTTGTTAATTTCGAATTGCCAAATGTACCCGAAGATTATGTGCATAGAATTGGTAGAACAGGAAGAGCAGGAGCTGCTGGAGAAGCAATTTCTTTAGTATGTAGTGAAGAGAGTGAATACCAAAGTGAAATAGAAAAATTACTGAATGAGAAATTAGCTTCTACTATTGTAGCAGGTTTTGAACCAACAGACACAGATCCTCCAAAAAGAGCAGCATCGCAAAGTAAAGGCTCTTTTGGTAAAAAGAATAAAGGAGGAGGTTCTCAAGGAAACAAACCAAAAAGCAAACCTCATTTTAAAGGAAACAAACCTTCTGAACCTTCTGGAAGAGGAAGATCTAATCCGCCTAAAAAGAAGCGTTATTAAAACATAAGCAACTTCTTTAATTATATACTTCAAACCTTTTCTGTTTTTAAAAGCAGAGCGGGTTTTTTAATTATTGCTACCTTTGTATTTCAATATAAATTTACTTGTATGAAATACGATAAAATAGATCCACAATTATTTATAAAAAACCGTAAAAACTTTGCTTCACATATGAAGCCAAATAGTTTAGCTGTTTTCAATTCAAATGATGTCTATCCAATAAGTGCAGATAGCACAATGCCATTTGAACAACAAAGAGATCTCTTCTATTTAAGTGGTGTAGATCAAGAAGCAAGCGTATTAATGTTGTTTCCTGATTGCCCGAATGAAAATTTTAGAGAAATTTTATTTGTTACAGAAACCAATGCACATATTGCTGTTTGGGAAGGTGAAAAATTAACAAAAAAAGCAGCAACGGATACTTCTGGTGTTGCAACAATATATTGGTTACAAGATCTAGAAAAAGTATTGTTTGAAATGACTTCTTACGCAGATACTTTTTATATAAATACCAATGAACACTATAGAGCAAATGTAGAAACTGAAACGCGTGAAGATCGTTTTACAAAATGGTTATTAGCAAAATACCCTGCACATTCTGTAGCAAAAAGCAATCCTATTTTACAAAGATTGCGCGCTGTAAAAGACCCAATTGAGTTGGCTTTAATGCAACAAGCTTGCGATATTACAGAAAAAGGATTTCGCAGACTTTTAAATTTTACAAAACCCGGTGTTTGGGAATATGAAATTGAGGCTGAATTGTTGCATGAATTTATTAGAAATCGTTCTAAAGGGTTTGCATATACACCAATTATTGCTGCAGGAAACAACGCAAACGTTTTACATTATATAGAAAACAATAGGCAATGTAAAAATGGCGATCTAATTTTATTAGATGTTGCCGCAGAATATGCAAATTACTCATCAGATTTAACAAGAACAATTCCTGTTTCTGGAAAATTTTCTGACAGACAAAAAACAGTTTATAATGCTGTAAATCGTGTTAAAAAAGAAGCTACAAACATGTTACTTCCTGGAACTTTATGGAAAGAATACCACGTAGAAGTAGGTAAAATTATGACTTCAGAATTACTAAAACTAGGTTTACTAGACAAAGCTGATGTTCAAAATGAAGACAAAAACTGGCCCGCATATAAGCAATACTTTATGCACGGAACTTCGCACCACATTGGTTTAGATACCCATGATTACGGATTGCTACACGAGCCAATGCAAGCCAATAATGTATTTACTGTAGAGCCTGGAATTTATATTCCGAAAGAAGGTTTTGGTATTCGTTTAGAAGATGATGTTGTGATTCAAGAAAAAGGAACCCCTTTTAATTTAATGGGAAATATACCTATTGAAGCAGATGAAATTGAAGAGATTATGCAAGGTTAAGCGCTACATTCATAAGACAAAGCGGGTTGAAAAACTCGCTTTTTTTTATGCCAAAGAATTTATAAAACCTATGGTATGGTTGTTAAACGTTTCTGGTTGTTCTACGTTTACAACATGGCCACAATTGTCTATCACAAAAAGTGAAGCCGTAAGGTGTTTTGCAACAATGTTTTTTATAGAAGGTAAAAACAAATGGTCTTCTGCACCCATTACATATAAGGTAGGAATTTGAATGTCTTTTGTTCTAAAAAATCTTAATAATGGATTGATTTCTGATGTTAACTTAAACCAACGGATAAATTCTTTTTGGTATAATTTCTTTGCTTCGTTTACAAATAACAATCTAGATTTCTTGTGGTTTTTCTTTGGCATAATAATAAATGCAAAGAGCTTATAAAGCAGCATGTAAGGAACCACTGACTTAAAGATATTACCAACTTTCATTAACACTTGAGAGCGAAAGTTCATCTTTATGATAGCACCACCCATAATCATACTCTTTACCAATTCTGGTCTTTTTTCAGCTAGATTTCTAATTAGAATGGTACCTAAAGAAATACCAATAAAATGTGATTTTTCTATCTTGAGCGCATCTATAACCTCTACAATATCTGAAGTAATAGAATCAAAGGTGTACTTGGCCTTAAAAGTGTCTTTTAGTTTTATTTTGCTATTTCCATGGCCTCGTAAATCTAAAATTAGCACATTAAAGTGTTTTCTAAAATCGCGCACTTGTTTAAACCAAATAGAACTGCTCCCTCCTGCACCATGTACAAAAGTTACCCATTCTTTAGAGGTTGTATGCGGATATGAATAATAATTTAACACTTTTTTTCTTTCAAGTTGAAGTACAAAAATAACCAATTTATATGGTATAAGGTAAGATCGTCCGTTTATTAACGTTTTAAAAATTGTAGTAAAATTAAATTTACGGGTGTTCTTTCTTTTGAATTAGGTTTAATACCACAAAAACCAACAAAGCAGGCAACACCCAACCTAAACTGTCTTCTGCAAAAGGAATACTGCTTTTAATTCCTGTTAAATTTTCTCTGGGAATAATAAACCCAAGAAAATCTGTGATACTAAAAATAAAGGTTACTAAAACTACGCCTCTAAATACCAATTTAGATGCATATTTATCTGGTAGTGTGTTTAAAACAATAAGAATAATAGTTATTGGATATAAAAACATAAGTGCAGGCACTGCTACTGTAATTATAAAATCTACTTGATAACTACCCACAATAATTCCAATAATAGAAGCTATTGCAGCAGTAATAATATATGCTTTTTTAGAATTATTAAAAATACCTTTTATATAATCTGCGGTTCCTGTTACAATACCAACTGCTGTTGTAAAACATGCCAACGCAACTAAAACACTTAAAAAAGTAGTTCCGAAATTGCCCAAGGTTTGTGTGCTTAAACCCGCCAAAACTTCGGTTCTAGATGCATTTTCTGCAAATGTTGATGCATACAAAGCACCTGCTAAAATTAAACCCCCATAGATGAATAGCAAACCTGTACCTGCTATAAAACCTGCTTTTCGAATTAAGGTTCTTTTTGCTTCAAAGGTGTTGTGATTGCTATCGTCTAAAGAAATAATAATTACGGCTCCTACAACCACACCGGCAATGGCATCAAAAGTTTGATACCCTTCTAAAATACCGTCTATAAATGGATTTTCAAAACCAGATGCTCCTAAAATACCAGGAGAAACAAAGAAAGAAAGACCAATAATTACCAATAAGATAAGCACAATTATAGGTGTTAAAAAAGTACCAATTAAACCAATAATTCTAGCTCTATTTACCGCAAATAGAAATACTAATAGAAAATAAACAATACTTGTTAGAATTGGCGGCGTATCAAAAAATGGCTGAATTGCCATTTCATGCGTTACTGCAGCTGTTCTTGGAGACGGAATAGCTATGGCAATACTGTAAATTAAGAAACAAAATAGCGTGCTAAAAGCAGGAGAAACCTTTTTCCCGAAATCATACAATGTTCCTTGTAATTTTGCATGTGCAAAAATTGCTAAAATAGGAATGGTAATTCCTGTAATAATGAATCCTAAAACTACAATCCACCAATCTACGCCTGCTTTTACCCCTAAAGTTGGCGGTAAAATTAAATTTCCTGCTCCGAAAAAGAGTGAAAATAGTGCAAAACCGGCAATCCAAATTTCTTTTGTTTTGTTCATTGTAATTCTTGTCTTCGTGCCGGAAATATACATATTTTTGTGAGATGCAAAAATCATTAACTTTTAAAAATGCAACTATTTCTTTTTCTGACCAAGGAACAGGAACTGCGGTGGTTTTAATTCATGGGTTTTTAGAGAATGCCACTATGTGGAAAAACGTTGTACCCGAGATTTCTAAAAGAAACAGAATCGTTACTATTGATTTGTTAGGGCATGGAAAAACGGACTGTCTAGGCTATGTGCATTCCATGGAACTATTTGCAGAAACCATTGCAGCGGTTTTAAAAGAATTAAGAATTCGAAAATGTATTTTAGTTGGGCATTCTTTGGGTGGTTATATTGCCTTGGCTTTTGCAGAGAAACATCCGCAGAAAGTAAAAGGACTCTGTCTAATGAACGCTACTTCTAATGAAGATACTTTAGAGCGCAAAGCATCGCGATTGCGTGCCAACAAAATGATTGCCAATAACTTTAGAAATATGGTACGGATGTCTTTTGCCAATTTGTTTGGCCCAAAAAGCAAAACCATCTTTAAAGAGGAAATAGAATTAGCCGTTCTTGAAGCTCTACAAACACCCATGCAAGGCTATATTGCTACGCAAGAAGGCATGCAGTTGCGTAAAAACAGAAACCACGTTTTAACTGATAATAGTTTTAAAAAATTATTAATTATTGGCAAGAAAGATCCTGTATTAGATTTTAAAACTTCTTTAGACGAGGCTAAAAAAACGAACTCAGCAATTGTTGTTTTTGAAAACGGACACATGCCTCATATTGAAAATAAGCTCGCATTAAATGATGCTTTGAAAGAATTTATAAAAATTTGTTAAACGTGACTTCGGCAATAAAAAAACCTAACTTTATTTAGTGCTCTGTATCGCCGAGGTTGCTGCTTCTTATAATTTAAGAAAAACTTTTAAAGAAAAAACTGAAGAATATTTTATTGAAGTAAGGTTCTAAAGTATAGAAATAATGGTTTCCTTTAACAAAATAGGTGTTTTATAATGTTCCCTGAGGTTCCAATTATTTCAATCAACATTAGAGATTTTGAAAATGCTACTTATTGTAACAAATCTATGGTGTAAAACAGTTATTAAAAAACCAAAAATATAAACCGTTGCAATAGAATGTATCTAATTTATTTCTTCATAAAAAACTTTATATTTCGTAAAACAATCCCTTTTCATTTAAACAATCCCAATAATTTCAATAGTTTTCCCATTAAAAGAAATCACCTCTTTTTCTTGTTTCCCTAGCAACAATTTACCCATTGGCGAAGATACTGAAATAGCAAAATAACTTTTATCTGCAACAACGAGTTGCCCTGCAGAAATGCTTAAGAAATAAGATACTTTAGCTGTAATAATAACGCTTCCTAAGCAGGCGTTTTTTGATGTTTTTAAAATATCAATTTTCGATAAGACAACTTTCATTTGAGTAATTCCCGCCAATTGCTGGCCTGCTTTTTCCATTTCTAATTGCAACATCGCACGGCCGGTTTCATGTTTATCGCCTGCAGAACTCTTCGTCTCAGATTGCAATGCTTTTTGATTTGAAGAAATTACGTTTTCAATGTTATACAGCCTTTTATTTACAAACACCTCACATTGCTCAAAAAGCGCTTCTTTAATTTTTAGTTCCAATATACTTCATTTTAATATTCACTTCCTTAGAAAGCACAAAACTGCTTCCACCAACACCAAAATCTCTTCTGTTTAGAGAAAAATCAGTCAAAAATGTTACTTTGGTTATAGAGGTGGTTACATTTAATGTGGTTTCTACCCTTTTCTTAATTCCTTTAATGGTTATAAATCCTTTTAATAGATATTTAGCATTGGTTATTTTCTCTATTTCAGTAGATTCAAATACAATATTCGGGTACTTTTTAATATTAAAATAATCTGACTCTAATAAATGTTCATCTCTAGCTTCTGAGTCTGTATATATAGATGCTACGCTTATTTTTACATTCAAAAAACTTCCCTTTAAATTACGCGTGCTAAAATTACTGGAAACTATAAATTGATTAAAATTACCGGGTACGTTAAATCCAAAATTCTTTATGGTAAATGTAATTTCAGAGGCTGTTTTATCTTGCACCAACTCTTGTGAAAAACAAGTGAAAGCACCCAACACAAAAACCAGTACGATCCTTTTAAGTCTCATAAATATATTAAAATTTAGAACCTATGTTATAAGCATATGCTCCGTAATTTCCGTGATGAGAAATTGAGCATGATGTTGTTAATAATTCTTCTTTATAATAAAAAAGTGGCGCACCAATAGTTGTTTTTCTTTTCTCTATACCTTTGCAAGAAACACCTGTTTCGGCTGCTAGTTTTATTTTTAAATCTAAATCTATTGTGCTCGCCAAACCAACTGCAAAAAAAATAACAGTTTCTTCTTTTTTTTCTCTGGCAATTGTAGATGTATAAAGTGCGTTAGAAATAGACTCTGTATAAAATGTGTTTTCTTCAAAAACTACCATCCCTTTGTCTTTAGAAATTATAGTACACTCAAATTTTTGAGGAGCAAAAAAACGTTCTTTAAACTTCTGAGTGTAACATTTATAAGCCGCTTCTTTCATAGACCAGAACAACCAAACTTTTAAAAACGGATTTTCAGAACTTAAAATTTCGTCTTGCTCTTTTTGGGTAAATTGTTTCTCTAAAAAACCCTTTCGTTGCCAATTGCTTTGCGTTTTGGCAAGGTTTAAATCTACAATATCATTGCCAATATTATGCATTTATTTTTGTTTGTATAATCTCTACAGTTGCTTTTACAGAGAGCATTTTCTCCATAGAATCGTTGTCTATTTCTATCTTAAACTCATCTTCTACATCTAAAATAATATCTACTAGATTTGCAGAATTTATTTCTAAATCATTTATAAAATCTGTGTTTTCATTTAAGTTTTTAAAACCCTCTTCATTTTGAACATAAGGCTTTACAATTGTTGTTAATTTTGATATAATTTCTTCTTTTGTCATATTAATCTGAATATTTTTTAAAGATAACACACCCATTTACATCGCCAAAGCCAAAACTTGCTTTTGCTAAAATAGTAATGTTTTTTTCAATTATTTGAGTTGGAATTTTATCATTAGAAATCAATGCTGAGATTTCTGGATGCACATCATCGCAATTAATGTTCGGAAACACAAATTGCCCTTTAACTTGTGCAACAGCTGCTACACATTCTATGGCTCCAGAAGCAGCCAAACAATGACCTACCATCGATTTTAAAGAATTAATATACGGAAAATATTTTCCTTTTCTTTGCAGTGCCTTGGTCCAATTTTCTATCTCTAAACTGTCTTTTGAAGTTGCTGTTAAATGCCCGTTAATTACATCTATTTCCGAAGAAGAAATGCCCGAATCTAATACCGCATCTGTAATACATTTCTGAACCGCTTCTGAGTTAGGTGCCGTTAAGGTTCCGCCTTTTCGTTGTCCGCCAGAATTAATATTGCCTCCTAAAACCTCTGCATAAATAGTAGCTTTCCGTTCTAAAGCACTTTCTAAAGACTCTAAAACCAAAGCTCCTGCGCCACTTCCTGGAACAAAACCCGCTGCAGTTGCACTCATGGGTCTCGATCCTTTTTCTGGTGCTTCGTTGTGCTTATAAGACATTACGCGCATTGCATCAAAACCGCCCCAAGTATACAGACTGCTATCACTAGAACTCCCCACCAACATTCGTTTTGCTTTTCCGTTTTTAATGCGCTCAAAACCCAATAATAAAGCTTCTGTACCTGTTGTACAAGCAGAAGAATTTGTTGTAACCTGATTCCCAAATCCAAGAATTCCACCTAAATATGCTGAAATTCCACTTGCCATTGTTTGCACCACAGAAGTACTTCCTAAACGTCTTACATTCTGGTCGTCTATTTTATAAATAGCCTCTCTTAACTTTTCTATTCCAGAGGTTCCTGTTCCAAAAATTAACCCCGAATCATAATCTAATTCCGAATTTTCTTCTACAGAAAAACCGGCGTCTTTCCAAGCGTCAATTCCTGCCATACAGCCATATAAAATTGAGCTGCTGTTAAACCCGCGCAATTGTAACGGTGATAAGTATTCTAATTTTTTTTCTTCTGAAATAATTGGAACTCCGCCAATACAGCAAGAAAAGCCCTTGTCTTTTAAATTCTGATGATAGGTGATTCCTGAAGTTCCTGTTTTTATTGCATTTGTAAACGCTGGCAAACCAACGCCATTCGGCGCCACAACTCCTAAACCGGTAATTACAACTCTGTTTTTCACTTCTGATAAATTCATTTCAGTCTCTATTTTGCGATGATCATTCCAGAAATAGTTCCCCTACAAACCAATTCATTTTTAGAATTTATCATTTTTACACGACACTTTAACTTGTTAAATCTAAAATATTCTTTTTCTGAAATCACAGTTACTTTTTCATTTGGTAAAACAGGTACATAGAAATCAACCACATTAGATGTTAAGGCTATTTGTGGTTTTGTGGTTGTTGAAATTTTATCTTTTAGTAAAAATATTCCTAAACAAACAACGCCAATTTGTGCCATGGTTTCCGTTAAAATAACACCTGGTGTTATTGGGTTTTCCTTAAAATGACCTTCATAGAAAAACGCACTTTCTTTAAAGGTGTAATTTCCTGAAATACCACTTTCTGAAATTTCTGTAAGTTCATCAACAAACAAAAAAGGTTTTTGATAGGGCAGGTTTTTTATAATTTGTTTTGGATTCATTTTTATAATTTTACCACGCTAATAAAATACGTTGTGCAGAAAACCCTGGCCCAAAGCTTAACATTAAGCCTCGTTCTCCTTTGGCTGGATTTCTATCCATAAAACGCTCTAAAACATACAAAACTGTTGCGCTAGACATATTGCCGTACAGGCGTAAAACTTCTTTTGTATCGTCTATATTCCTGTCTCTTATACACATCTGACGCTGCCGACGA
>OJEO01000075.1_pt1 | contig 54062 bp, 48 predicted proteins | sample 1593621 | NCBI WGS metagenome assembly OJEO01 (sample SAMN05416875, study PRJEB24817) | seawater metagenome | isolation source: Sea water | place: Canada:Atlantic | collected 2013-11
CTTCTAGATGAAATTTATAATGAGTTTTCCTCAGGTTCTAAAGACATAACAGGTATCAGAGATTTTATTAAGTTCATATACGATACAAGCTCTTCTGAAGAGAAAAAACTAAAATATGTTTGCTTTTTTGGTGATGCATCTTATGACTATAAAGACAGACTTTCAAACAATAACAATATTGTACCTGTAAAATTATCAGAAGAAAGTTTTAACTTGGCATACTCATGGGTTACAGATGACTTTTTTGTGATGTTAGGTGAAAATGATGGTAACATGAATGGTGCCGATACAATAGAGGTTGTTTCTAGTAGAATACCGGTTACTGGAGCGGCACAGGCAAGAATAGTAGTAGATAAAATTTTAAGTTATTACAGTAAGAATGCTATTGGAGATTGGCGAAATACAATTACTTTACTAGCAGATGATATAGATGATGATTATGATATACCGATTCAAAAAGGAGTAGAGGTTATTGCAGATGCTATTAAAAAAAATAAGCCGGTCTTTAACGTCAATAAAATTTATGTAGACTCATATGTACAACAAAATGCTTCTGGCGGCGAGCGTTACCCAGAAGTAAATGATGCAATTACAAATGCGATTGAAAAAGGAACGTTGGTTTTAGATTATTTTGGTCATGGAGGAGAAGATGGTTTTGCTTCTGAGAAAATTTTAGAAAAACCACAGATTCAAGGGTTTTATAACCCCAATACATTGCCTTTATTAATAACAGTTACGTGTGATTTTTCTAGATTTGATAATCCGAGTAGGATCACTGCAGGTGAGTTAACATTTTGGAATAAGACTGGCGGTGCAGCAAGTATGATTACAACTACGAGAGAGGTTTTTATTTCTGTAGGGCAGCGTTTTAATGTAGCTTTAATTAAAGTTTTATTAGAATTTAATAATGAGGATGTAACAATCTCTGAGGCTTTAATGAATACTAAAAATAGTTTTTCGGATAAGCAAAAGTTCTTTATCTATTCTTTTGGTGATCCCGCAATGAAATTGGCAGTACCAGAGCCAAATATTCAAATCACAAAAATGAATGGTAAAGAGATGACCCAACCACAAGATACTTTAAAAGCGCTTTCTAAAGTTAGTTTTGAAGGCGTTGTTTTAGATAATATTGGCAATCGTTTATCTGATTTTAATGGTACACTTTCTGCCACCGTTTTTGATAAATCTTTAGATAGAAAAACTTTAGGAAATAATAGTTTTGGTGAAATAATGGATTTTGATACGCAAGACAGTAAAATATTTAAAGGCAAATCTAGCGTTGTAAATGGTGGTTTTAGCTTTGATTTTATTGTACCTAAAGATATTAAAATTGCTTTTGGAGAAGAAACAGATATAAATGGGAATCCTATTTTTAAAAAAGGGAAAATAAGTTTATACGCAAATGATACACTCTCATATAAAGAAAAGGCGGGGTATAATATAAATATTACGGTTGGTGGAATAGATGAAAATGCACCAGAAGACACTACGGGCCCTGATTTGAAGTTATTTATGAATGATGAATCTTTTATAGATGGCGGTAATACAAATGCTTCTCCTAATTTAATTGTAGTGCTTTCAGATATTAGTGGAATTAATACTTCTATTACGGCAATAGATCATGATATTATTGGAGTTTTAGACGGCGATGCCTTAAATCCTCTGGTATTAAATGATTTCTATGAGACCGAGTTAGATGATTTTACAAAAGGGAAAGTTACGTATAGACTGAGAGATTTGGAAGTAGGGCCGCATACCTTAAAAATAAAAGCATGGGATACTTATAATAATTCATCTGAAACAACGTTAAACTTTGTGGTGATTAGTGATGCAGTATTAAATTTAGAAAATGTGTTAAATTATCCAAATCCTTTTGTAAATTACACAGAATTTTGGTTCAATCACAACAAACCAAATGAAGTATTAGAGGTGCAAGTTCAAATATTTACAGTTTCTGGTAAACTCATAAAAACGATTAACCAAAACGTACAAACAACAGGCACTTTGTCTAGAGATATTACTTGGAATGGTTTAGATGATTTTGGTAATAAAATAGGAAAAGGAGTCTATGTTTATAAGTTAAGGGTAAAGGCAACGGAAACTAATTTAGTTTCTGAAAAGTATGAAAAGTTAGTAATACTTCAATAAAATTATATATTTTTAATAAGAATAATTAGGTCATAGAGATGAAAGAAGTAAAGAAAATAGTTTTATGTGTAGTATTAAGTGTTTTTGCAATTGTTAAAATTTCATCTCAAACAGGTGGTATTACAACAGCAACCCCTTTTTTATTAATTGTGCCAGATGCAAGAGCTGGTGGTATGGGAGATATGGGAGTAGCTACAAGTGCAGATGCTTTTTCATTATTTCATAACCCCGCAAAAATAGCATTTAGTAACAGGCAAATTTTAACAGGAATTACCTATTCCCCTTGGTTAAGAAACCTAACAGATGATATTTTTATAGGAAGTGGTTCTTATATTAATCGATTTAGTGAAAATGCAGCTTGGGGTGCAGATTTTAAATATTTTTCTTTAGGTCAAATCGATTTGACAAATGACAGAGGAGAATCAAATGGCTCTATAAATCCGAATGAATTAGTTGCAACTGGTTCTTATTCTTTGAAATTAAGTGAAACTTTTGCAATGGGAGTTTCTCTGAAATACATTCGTTCTAATTTAACTTTTAACGGCACAGAAGGAAATGCAATACAACCAATAAATTCTTTTGCAGTAGATGTTTCTGGATATTACCAATCTTTAGAAGAAAATTATGGCAATTTTAATGGTCGTTATAGAATAGGTTTTAATATTGCTAATATTGGGCCAAAAGTATCATACACACCAGGTGATGAGGATTTTATACCTACTAATTTAAAATTAGGTGGTGGTTTTGATTTTATAATGGACGATTACAACACCATTTCTACAACCATAGAATTTACAAAGTTATTAGTGCCAACGCCAGATATTCAAGATGGTGTAGATGTAAATGAAGACAAAGGTTTTGTACAAGGAATGTTCTCTTCATTTGGGGATGCTCCTGGAGGTTTTAGTGAAGAGTTAAAGGAGTTTACATATGCTTTAGGTGCAGAATATTTATACAACAATGCATTTGCATTAAGAGCTGGTTACTTTCATGAAAATGAAGACAAAGGGAATAGACAATATTTTACATTAGGTGGAGGTTTTAAAACAAATGCTTTAAATATCGATTTATCGTATTTAATAAATGCCTCAGATGTTAATAATCCCTTAGAAAATTCGCTGCGTTTCTCTGTGTCTTTTGATTTAGGTGAAATTTACGAAGACTATTAAAAAATCAATTTTTTTTAGTAATTTTAGCATATTAAAAAAAGCAGTCCATTTAGGCTGCTTTTTTTGACTGCTTTAATCGGGGAAACAGGTTGCTAAAATTCATCACATCTAAATAAAAGATGCAAAGAGAAAAGTAGGTGCTTTTTAAAATTGAATTAAAAATACATACATGAAACAAATAAAGATAACGAGTTCTGCAACTGTTTACAGTAATCTTGGCGCGCTTTCTACAGAAGATCAAATGCTAATGAATAAGGCTATTAAAGCTCGTGGAAATGCCTATGCGCCGTATTCTAAATTTCATGTTGGGGCAGCTTTGTTGTTAGATAATGGAGAAATTGTTTTAGGGAATAATCAAGAAAATGCGGCATATCCGTCAGGGATGTGTGCAGAAAGGGTTGCTGTCTGGCAAGCAGGTTCTTTATTTCCCGGAGTAAAAATTAAAAAATTAGCCATCTCAGCAAGCTCTACAATTACAAAGGTAGATAAGCCAATTGGTCCTTGTGGTGCTTGTAGACAAACATTGTCAGAGTATGAAATAAATCAGAAGGAACCTTTTCCTGTTATTTTTATGGGAGAAGTTGGTGAGATTGTAAAAACACCCTCTTTACTTTCACTACTGCCTTTTTCTTTTGATAGTTCATATCTATAAATAATATCTCTTTTTCTAAATTTTAAGAGGATCTCTTTTTTCAATTTGGACATCGTATTATTTAGAACTACTAAAAATACTATAATCCCTTTGGGAACAGCAATACAACTTTAACAATTGCCTTCTTCCGCTAAGCTTGTTTTAATGTTTCAAAAATAAAGTGTTTTGAATATCATTGTTTTACGATGATAAATATTTAATTGGAAAGAAAATTTATAACTTACCCATAATTAAGTAATTTCTAAAGTATTATTAATTATGATTTTATCAAAAATAACAGGAACAGGAAGTTTTATTCCGTCTATAAAGAAGGAAAATAACGATTTTTTGGATACTCATTTTTTAAACGAAGATGGTAGTGGTTTTTCTTTAGAGAATGATGTTATTATAGAAAAATTTAAAAATATTACAGGAATTGCAGAAAGACGTTATGCTAAATCTGAATATAAAACTTCTGATATCGCCTTTTTTGCGGCAGAAAAAGCAATTAAAGATGCAGCTATAAATGCAGAAGAATTAGATTATATTATTCTAGCACATAATTTTGGAGATGTAAAACAGGGCGCTATCCAAGGAGATATGTTGCCAAGTTTAGCTACTAGAGTTAAATTTAGATTAGGTATTGAGAACCCTAATTGTGTTGCATATGATATACTTTTTGGTTGTCCTGGTTGGGTAGAAGGTGTTATTCAAGCACAAGCTTTTATAAAGGCAGGGATTGCAAAAAAATGTTTGGTAATTGGTGCAGAAACATTGTCTAGGGTTGTAGATAAATTTGATAGAGATTCTATGATTTATAGTGATGGTGCTGGGGCCTGTATTGTAGAAGAAACAGAAGACCAAGCATCCGGAATTATGAGTCATGCTACACAAACTTTTGCAAAGGATGAAGCTTATTTTTTGCATTTTGGTAAGTCTTTTAATAAGCAGGAAGATGAAAATGTACGTTATATTAAAATGTACGGAAGAAAAATTTATGAATTTGCCATAACACATGTGCCTGCTGCTATGAAAACGGCATTAGATAAGAGTGGAATAGATATCAAAGAGGTTAAGAAAATTTTTATTCATCAAGCAAATGAAAAGATGGATGAGGCAATTGTGAAACGTTTTTATAGACTCTTTAAAGCACCCGTCCCAGAGGGTGTCATGCCAATGACGATTCATGAATTGGGAAATAGTTCTGTTGCAACTGTGCCTACTTTATTAGATTTAGTTTTAAAAGGGAACGTTGCAAACCAAGAAGTAAACAAAGGAGATGTTGTTATTTTAGCCTCTGTAGGTGCCGGAATGAATATCAATGCAATTGTATATCGATTTTAAGTAAGCTCTCGTGCTTCATGGTTCTTTTAAAAATGTCTTTTTTTATACTATTAAGGTCTAAGTGGTATTAAGGTTTATCTTTATTTTCTATTTTTTATGCTCTATTTTGTTGATATGTTGCACTTTATTTTTTTTAATTAAAAAATCTATGGTCTAAACTCTTATTTCTAAAATCAAAATATTATTTTTGCGCATGCAACGACAACACAACGTACTTATATTAGATTTCGGATCGCAATACACGCAACTAATTGCAAGAAGAGTTAGAGAATTAAACATTTATTGTGAAATTCATCCATACAATCATCTTCCTAAAAATCATGCTGAATTCAAAGCCATTATCTTGTCTGGTAGTCCGAATTCTGTAAGAGGAGAAAATGTTTTACATCCTGATTTATCAGGAATTAGAGGAAAAAAACCAATGTTAGCGGTTTGTTATGGTGCACAGTATTTAGCACATTTCTCTGGCGGAAAAGTTGCATCTTCTAACACTAGAGAATATGGTAGAGCAAATTTATCATTTATAAAAAGTAATGAAACTTTCTTTGAAAATATTTCAGAAGGAAGCCAAGTTTGGATGAGTCATTCAGACACTATAAAAGATTTACCAACGAATGGTGAATTATTAGCAAGCACAAAAGATGTTGAGAATGCGGCTTATAAAATTAAAGGAGAAGAAACGTATGCAATTCAGTTTCACCCAGAAGTATATCATTCAAAGGATGGTAAACAATTACTAGAAAACTTTTTAGTGAAAATTGCAGGAGTCGCACAAACCTGGACTCCAGATTCTTTTGTAGAAAGTACCGTTGCAGCAATTCAAGAAAAAGTAGGAAATGATAAGGTGGTTTTAGGGCTTTCTGGAGGAGTAGATTCTACCGTTGCAGCAGTTTTATTGCATAAGGCAATTGGTAAAAATCTATACTGTATTTTTGTAAATAATGGCTTGTTGCGTAAGAACGAGTTCGAAAGCGTTCTAACACAATATGAAGGAATGGGATTGAATGTGAAAGGTGTAGATGCATCTGAACGTTTTTTATTAGCTTTAGAGGGTTTAACAGATCCAGAAAAGAAACGAAAAGCAATTGGTAATTCATTTATAGAGGTTTTTGATGATGAAGCAAATCAAATAAAAGATGTAGTTTGGTTGGCGCAAGGAACCATTTACCCAGATGTAATTGAATCTGTTTCTGTAAATGGTGGTCCATCGGCAACAATTAAGAGTCATCACAACGTAGGAGGTTTGCCAGATTACATGAAATTAAAAATTGTAGAACCTTTGCGTATGATTTTTAAAGATGAGGTAAGAAGAGTAGGAGCTTCTATGGGAATAGATGCCGAGCTACTAGGACGTCATCCTTTTCCTGGACCCGGTTTAGGAATTCGTATTTTAGGAGATATTACCGCTGAAAAAGTGCGTATTTTACAAGAAGTAGATGCTGTATTTATTAATGGACTAAAGGAAGACGGTTTGTACGATAAAGTTTGGCAAGCTGGCGCAATGTTATTGCCAGTTAATTCTGTTGGAGTAATGGGAGACGAGAGAACGTATGAAAAAGTAGTGGCTTTAAGAGCTGTAGAAAGTACAGATGGTATGACGGCAGATTGGGTAAATTTACCCTATGAGTTTTTACAAAAAACATCAAATAAGATAATAAATCAAGTAAAAGGGGTTAATAGAGTAGTATATGACATTAGTTCTAAACCACCTGCGACTATAGAATGGGAATAAAATATATGAAACATCTTAAATTTTTTGTTTTTCTGTGTATCCTAACGTTTACTGTTTCTTGCGGTCAGCAAAAGAAATATGTGCAATACAAAGTAAAGGAAGGAGAAACCTTGCGTGTCATTGCTAAGAAATTGGATATGAAAACCAGAGATTTATTACGTCTAAACCCTGATATAGGCAGAAAACCTGAAGTCAATACGGTAATTATAGTTCCTAGTAAGCAGTTAAAAAATAGAGATGTCAATAAAGATGAAGTTATTGTTTCCAATACTTTAAATCTTAATGATAAAGAATCGAAAGCTGCTCTCATTGCCGAAAAAGAGAAACAGAAAGAATTATTAATTTTAGAGTTAGAAAAAGAATTTAAACTTCATGAAGTTAAAAAAGGAGATACCTTTTATGGATTGACTAGATTTTATAATGTGACTCAAGAAGATTTAATTGCTTTAAATCCTGAATTAATTGAAGGTCTAAAGTTATCTCAAATCATTAAAATAATGCCTTTAGAGGCTAGTGTAGGAGAAGAGAGTTTTCTTTATAGAGATGAAATTGAAGCAGGTATTGCGCTTAAGATTGCAATTTTACTCCCCTTTAGAGCAATTGAATTAGATACGCTTTCTGGTGAAGAAATTTTTGAGAATAGTAGGTTGGCAAATATTGTAACAGATTTATATTTTGGAGCAATGATGGCTATAGACTCTCTTCGAGAACAGGGTGTAGAAATAGATGTAGATGTTTTTGATACCGGCAGAAACAGCACAGAGATAAACAAAATCTTATCAGAAAATAACTTAGAGGAGAATGACGCTGTTATTGGGCCTTTGTACTCAGAGGAAGTTCAGTTTTTAGCAGATAAGTTAAATGTACCAATAGTATTTCCAATATATTCCCCAAAACAAGTAGCATTTACTGGAAATAAGATAGTAAAAACTGCACCTAATAAACAATTATTTAAAGACAAGTTATTTGCATATATGCAGGATACTTTTATGGACGGTAATATTATTGTTGTGGGAGATGGAAAAGTAGATTCACAGAATGATGCTACTAAAATTAGAGAAATTCTTCAATCTAATGATTCTATAAATAGCTTTCATATTATTATGGCAGCGGATGGATATATAAAAACAGAGAAGTTTACAGAGGTGCTGCAACCCAATATGAAGAATACAGTAGTAATGGCAACCAATGATAATATAATTGTAGCAAGTGCTATAAATAGTCTTATTAGTTTACCCGAAGAAACTACAGCTACTGTGTATGCTTTTGATCAGATAAGTGTTTTCAATCAAATTGATAATTTGAAACTTGCGCAGTTAGGTTTTACATTTATTAGTGATGTATATGTAAAAGAAGATTCTTTTGAAGCGAATGCTTTTAATTTAAAATATAAAGCTAAAAACGGAAGGCTACCTTCTTCAGATGCTACAAAAGGTTTTGACGTTGCGTATGATATATTAATGCGTTTAGCTTCGGGTAATGATTTAGATACTACTTTTAAGGAAGGGATTTCATACAGATTAGAAAGTAAATTCGATTATACTGATAACACCATTAAAATTCCAGAAAACAAGGGTTTATTTATTCTAAAATACAATGTGGATTTAACGCTAACAAGAATAGAATAAAATATTCTTCTCTTATAAATACCAAAAAATCCGATGAAGCTTCATCGGATTTTTTTTGTATTTGTGATAAAAAAAAAGCTTAGATTTTTTTCATTTGCTGCTTCATCATTTGCATTTGTTCTTTTAGCATACCATGCTTGTCTAATTTTTTAGCTTCTGCCATTAAATTGGTAGCTTCTCGTTTACGTCTTTTAGTCATAGAGATTCCTGCTAATTGTAGTTTTGCCATTGCTAAATCATGATCCATTGCCAAGCCTAGTTTTATAGCTTTACGTAAATACTTCTCAGCTTGTGTCATGTTTGTCTGACTTAAAATAATACCATGTAGATAGTTAAAATATCCTTGTTGTTTAACAGTCAATGCTGCTTCTGGGTTTTTAATATAACCTAACCATTTTTGAGTTCCTGGAAAATTTTGTTTACGAAGTTGTAAAAAAGCCAGTAAGATAAACTCATTTTTAAAGTAGAATAACACAAAAAGACCAGCCAATAATAAAACAGAAATTCCGTTCATAATATTTCCTTGACTAAATTGGTATACTGCCCAAACTGTAATTAAACCAGCTAAAATTAGCTTTATATTTTTATGAAACATAGATTGTTTTCTTTTGTAACCTCGAGTAAATTCGAATTGTTATGATTTCTTTTCAAGAACAAAAATACATTTTCTTATGAAAATATTTAGGTACTTCTCTGTAAAATTATTTTTTATAATATTTTTTATATTTGATAAAAGCAATAGTTCCTAGAATAGTTATAAAACCAACAGAATAATAAACAGAAGTTGGTGTAATAACTCTATCTCCACTTGCATAAGAATGCAAGCCAGACAGGTAAAAGTTTACTCCAAAATAGGTCATCATAATAGATGCATATGCAATTATAGACCATAAATTAAAGGTAAACCTACCGCGTAAACCAGGAATTAAACGCATGTGCAATACAAAGGCATAAACCATTATAGAAATTAGGGCCCAAGTCTCTTTAGGATCCCATCCCCAATAACGTCCCCAACTTTCATTAGCCCACATACCACCTAGGAAGTTTCCAATGGTTAACATAATTAAACCTATGGTAATTGCCATTTCATTAATAATAGTAATTTCCTTAATGTTTAAGTCCATTTTCTTCTTATTCTTTTCATTGGTAAATGCCATTAAAAAGAGTGCGAAAATCCCTAAAATCATCCCTAAAGAAAAAGGCCCGTAACTAGCTACAATAATAGAAACATGCACAAGAAGCCACCAAGAATTTAAAACAGGTTGTAAATTTGCAATTTCTGGATCTAACCAATTTTGGTGTGCAAAAGCCAAGATGATTGCTGTTAAGAACGTGGTTGCGGTTAGTGTAAGTGCAGATTTTCTTCCGAAGAATAAACCGAAGAGCATGGTTGCCCAAGCTACATAGATAATAGACTCATAAGCATTACTCCAAGGTGCGTTGCCACTGATGTACCATCTCGATATCAATCCTAAGGTGTGAAACACGAATAAACCAATTACAATACCAATCAATATTTTTACAACAATATTAATCCATGGTTTTGAAGTGAAAATTTGCCAAATCACAAAAAGGATTAAAAACAAACTAGCAAAACCGTAATACTTTGCTAATTGTTCAAAGGGTTGTATTTTATTATATGAAATTTCTAAAGAAATTTCTTTTTCTGTAGGCAATACTTCTGCACCAAATTTAAGTTGAAATTTCTTTATACCATCTAATATTTTATTTGCTTCAGAATAGTCATTTGTTTTTTTTGCTTTCTGTAAAAATTGAATATAAACTGGCAGAGATTGCCGCACAAAAACAGAATCTGTCCCTGTAAAATTAGCGGTTGAGGTTTCTGGTTGTGAGACCCATTTGTTATTTTCATCGTTAGGAATAGGGTAAATTTTTAAAATCCCACCGAAAATAGCACTATATAATAATCCAATCCTTCTATCTATTTTAATAATATCTTTTTCAAACTTATTTTTTTCCTTTTTCTTTTGTGCTTCAGCAACTTCCTCTTTTATTTTATAAACACCCATTGGGGTTAAAAAATCTGATAAAGCTGCGTATTTAGAAGTAGCTGAAATACCGATAAGTTTTCTGATTTCGGTATTTCCTTTTTCTAAATAAATTACCGGAACTTCATACCAAAGTCGAGGGTTTTCTATGATAGATAATAAAACCTGACTAGGCTCCATATCCTTAAATTTTTCTGTCTTGCTTACTTTTCTTACCAATTCAGAGGCAAAAGTATGTGCAGGTTTCATTCTACCACCAGCATCTTGAATAACCAATTTATTAAAACTTTCTGCGTGTTTTGCATCTACCATATTGGCAAGCAAAATAGAGTCTATTTGTTGAATGGTTATTCTTGCAGGTTGATGCGTATTTTCATGTTGCGCAAAGGTGAAACTTGATAAAAGTAATGCAGCAACAATAGAGAGCATTAGTTTTTTCTTTTTAATTTTAGTCAGTCCTTTTTTCAAAACGTCAAACCTAGTATTTTTTGCAAAAAGAATACAAATCATACCAATGTATAAAAGAGAGTAACCTAAATACGTAACAAAAGTCCCAAGAAAATCGTGATTTACAGAAAGGTGCGTTTCTTCTTTACCGTCAGATAAATCATAACTTGCTTGAAAGAACTTATAACCTCTGTGATCTAAAATATGGTTCATAAAAATTTTATAATCAAAAGTTTCTTTTGGGTCTATAATTGTAACCTCACTTGCATAGGCTGCTGCACTCTCAGATCCTGGGTATTTATCTAGTTGAAAATCGTTTAACTTTATACTAAAAGGAGTTTTTAATGTTTTTGAACCATATAAAACTCTAAAATTTAAACCACCAACAGACACTTCTTTAGAACCGTCAGAATTAAATTTCCCTCCTTTTAATTCTAAACGTTCTGTTTTGTTATTAGCTGTAATATCTACAAAAATAACATCTTGTATTTTGTCATTTTTTGGGCCGCTAATCGTTTTCATAATTCCTTTTTCTGCTGGTCTAGGGATTACAAATTGGAGTTCACCAATATTATGAAGTGTTAGATATTTAAAGTCTTGTAAAGAATCTTTAGTAATCTTGCCTTTTTCTTGATCTGCCATTCTAAACCAATCTCCATTGTCTTTAGAAATCATTTTTAAAACACCACTTTTATTTGTGAAATTGACGGTTGCATTGTCATTGTTGGCATCAAATCCAACTAAAATACCGTGTATATTTTGTATGGTGCCTTTTTTAATCCAATGCTCATGACGGGAACCTTCAGAAGACTCTACAAAAAATAAATGTTCTATACCATTTTCATCTTCAACTAAGTTTTTTTCAGCCCACGGGATATAATCTACTAACTCAAATTTAATATCAATACTTTTTTCTTTTGTTTGAAATGAATCTGTATAAGTCCAAGAATTGGTGCCCCAAGCAGAAAGCATTATTGGTGCATTTATTTCCGGTTTTTGAGAGTTTCCATCATCTACAACAGCATTTAGGTAGGTGGTTTCAGATAGAAACTGATTGGTAGTTTCACCCTCTTCAATAAGCATAATGCCTTCATAACCAACATAACGAGTAATTCCTGCACCGACTAAGATTAATAAAAAAGAGGCATGGAACATTAAAACGGGCCATTTCTCTTTTTTATAAAGGCGGTATCTGAATATATTTCCAAAGAAATTAATTACAAAAAAGCCCATAATTGCCTCGAACCACCAAGCATTATATATTAGTGCTTTAGAGGTTTGTGTACCAAAATCGTTTTCTATGAATGTGGCAATTGCCATTGCAGTTGCAAACAAGATAAATAAAACAGCTGTTAATCTTGTAGAATATAGGAAATCGAATAATTTTTTCATCCTTTTTGAAGTAGTTTTTAATCTACTGCAAATTTAAGCATAAAAGGAGGAAAACTATCTAAGAGTGCCGTATTTTTCTTGTTAAGAACTGTTAAAAATAAGATGGTATTTGTATTTGAGTGGCAGGGCTGAATGCGTATTTATTCTGCAACGCTATCAATTAAAATGGTTAGCATATCTATTGCTGCTTGGGCGATTTTTGTTCCAGGACCAAAAACCCCAACAGCACCAGCATCAAATAGAAATTGATAGTCTTGAGCAGGGATTACACCACCCACAATTACCATTATGTCTTCACGTTCATACCTTTTTAATTCTGCAATAACTTGTGGTACCAATGTTTTATGTCCGGCTGCTAAAGAGGAAACTCCGAGAATATGTACATCATTTTCTACAGCCTGCTTTGTAGCTTCTTTTGGTGTTTGAAAAAGTGGCCCAATATCTACATCAAAACCTAAGTCGGCATAGCCAGTAGCTACTACTTTTGCACCTCTATCATGGCCATCTTGTCCTAATTTGGCAATCATAATTCTTGGTCGTCTGCCTTCTAACTCAGCAAATTTATTTGCAAACTCTTTTGCTTTTTTAAATAACGGATCTTCTTTTATTTCTTTGCTATACACGCCAGATATTGTTTTATGTACTGCTTTATGCCTGCCATATACAAGTTCTAAAGCATCAGAGATTTCTCCTAATGTAGCTCTATTTTTCGCAGCTGTAACCGCCAAATCTAATAAGTTTTCTTTTCCAGATTTTGCAGCTTTAGTTATTGCCGATAAAGATTCCTTTACGGCAGTATTATTTCTGTTCGCTTTTAACTCATTTAATCTTTCAATTTGAGAATTTCGAACCGCTTCATTATCCACCTCTAAAAAATGTAAGGGGTCTTCTTTTTCTAACTGATATTTATTTACGCCAACAATTATATCTTGTCCGCTGTCTATTTTTGCTTGTTTGATTGCTGCTGCCTCTTCAATTCTCATTTTCGGAATTCCTTTCTCAATAGCTTTAGTCATCCCGCCTAACTTTTCAACTTCTTCAATTAGTTTCCAAGCCTTATTGGCTATGTTTTCTGTTAGTTCTTCTATATGGTAACTTCCTGCCCAAGGATCTACAGTTTTTGTTATATACGTTTCTTCCTGTAAGTAGATTTGTGTGTTTCTAGCAATTCTAGCAGAAAAGTCTGTGGGTAGCGCAATTGCTTCATCTAATGCATTTGTGTGCAGACTTTGTGTGCCACCAAATGTTGCCGCCATTGCTTCAATTGTTGTTCTTGCAACATTGTTAAAAGGATCTTGTTCTGTTAAGCTCCAACCACTAGTTTGGCAATGCGTTCTTAGTGCTAAGGATTTTTGGTTTTTAGGGTTGAACTTCTTTACAATTTTTGCCCACAACATTCTTGCTGCTCTTAATTTGGCTATTTCTGTAAAATGATCCATTCCTATTGCCCAAAAGAAGGACAATCGTGGTGCAAATGAATCAATATCCATTCCGGCATCAATACCTTTTCTAATATATTCTAAACCGTCTGCAAGCGTATATGCCAATTCAATTTCTGCGGTTGCACCAGCTTCTTGCATATGATAACCAGAAATTGATATTGAATTGTATTTTGGCATCTTATCGCTGGTGTATTTAAAGATATCAGCAATAATCTTCATAGATGGTGCAGGAGGGTAGATATAAGTATTACGAACCATAAACTCCTTTAATATGTCATTTTGAATGGTTCCTGTTAAGTTTTCTAAAGAGACACCTTGTTCTTGTGCAGCAACGATATAAAAGGCTAAAATGGGTAAGACAGCGCCATTCATAGTCATAGAAACAGACATTTTGTCTAACGGAATTTCGTCAAATAAAACTTTCATATCTTCTACAGAATCTATGGCAACACCTGCTTTTCCTACATCTCCTTGCACGCGTTCATGATCTGAATCGTAACCTCTATGGGTGGCTAAATCAAAAGCTACAGAGAGTCCTTTTTGGCCGGCCTCTAAGTTTCTTTTATAAAAAGCATTACTTTCTTCTGCGGTAGAGAAACCTGCATATTGTCTTATCGTCCAAGGCCTTCTAACGTACATTGTACTATAAGGTCCTCTTAAATTAGGTGCTATTCCTGCCACAAAATCTTCATGTTTAAAGCTTTGTGGAGTTGCTGTTTTAGCACTTTTGAGTTTGATATGTTCAAATGATTTTCTAGTCATTTTCTTTTTCTAACCGTTCTTTTTCTATGATTTCAGAAAGACGTTTTCTGTTAATTGGGACAATTAAAGTTTTTATATTTCTTTGTTTTATAAAAGGGAATAATTCCAACTCATTTTTCATGATATCATTTTTATTGGGTTGCATATTGGTGCCCAATAAAATAATCCTTTTAGCATGGAAGTCTTCTTCCTCCTTCGCAACACTTTCTGCTATTTTCTTTTGAATAATTCCCGCTTTTAATTGTTTTAAAAATCCCCCGCCTTTTTCTATTTGTTTAAATAGGGTCAATGCTTTTTCTGCTAATTGGTGGGTAATTGCCTCTATATAATAAGTGCCATCAGCAAAATTTTGTGCTTCTTGTAAATAACTTTCCTGTTGTAAAATTAAAAGTTGATTTCTTGCAATTCGTTCACCAAATTCATTTGATTTATGATACATAGCGTCGTACGATATAGAAGAAACCGTATTGGATCCTCCTAAGATAGCACTCATATACTCAGTTGTTGTTCTAAGCATATTTATATTATAGTCATACAATGTTTTATTTCTTAAACTGGGCTGCGTAAAAATATGCACTGCACTATTTTCTTGATCATATTCATTTAATAGCGTTGCCCATAAAATTCTAAATGCCCTTAGTTTTGCTATTTCAAAAAAGTAATTGCTACCCGCAGAAAATGTAAAGTGAATTTTTTCTGCTATGTCTTTTCCAAAATGATTTAAATATTCGTTTGCGTGGGCTAAAGTATAGGCTAATTGCTGTACAATGGTAGCGCCTGCGTTTTGATATAAGTCACTAGAAACCGAAACACAATTTTTATTGGATTTAAGAATAAGATCTAATTGTTTGAAATCTTCATTTAAATTGATAAACCAATTTCCGTTTTCGGCCAAATTTCCAATAATATCTAATTGGATAAACGTCTTATTAGGATTTATGAATTTTGATAATTCAACCAAAAACACGGAAGGTAAAAACTGAAATTTAAAATATATTAGAATTGTATTAATATCAATATTTTGCAATAGTAAACTGCAATTAAAAGGTTTTGTACTAATAAATTGAATTGAAGTTGCTCCTCTTCTTAAAGCATCAAGAGCTAAGGAATTTGCTATTTTCTCGTTATCAATGAAAATAGTTTGACAAATATTAAAGCCTTTTTTTGGTAGATCTAGTTTTGTGTTTGTTCTGTCTTCTTTTGAGTAAAAAGGTTTTACTGTAATACCTTCATTCGTTTTCCAAAGCAAAGTTTCATTATAATCTGCACCCTTTAAGTCTGCTTGAATTTTTTGCTTCCAAGCAGCCGATGATATTCCTATAAATTCATTAAACAGAAATGTATTCATTACTTTTTTATGGTATCAAATTCTATAATATAAATATCTTCATTTTCTTTTTTCATTAAGTACTGCTCTCTTGCAAAACGCTCTAGTTGAAGAGAATCATTTAGTTTCATGATGGTGGCTTTATCTTCGGCTATTTTAGTTTTATAAAAAGATACGGTACTCTCTAAATCTTTAATTTCTTTATTAAATTTTCTATGAACTAAATAAGAATTCTCGTCAAAAAATAACATCCAGATCAAGAAAGGAATAAAAATTAGAACAAAAATATTTGTCAAAATTTTAAATACTTTATTATTTTTTAGAGTGTTAATGGTCATATTCTATAAACGTTCATTAATAACTGTTCTAACAATATCTATGGCAACATTATTATATCTATCATTAGGTATAATTAAATCTGCAAAGTTTTTTGTAGGTTCTATAAATTCTTGATGCATAGGCTTTAAGGTAGTCTGATACCTGCTTAAAACTTCATCCATATCTCTTCCTCTTTCTGTGATATCTCTTTTTAACCTTCTAATTAATCGTTCATCTGTCTCTGCGTGCACAAATATTTTAATGTCAAATAAATCTCTTAATTCCTTATTGTTTAGGATCAATATTCCTTCAACAATTACTACTTTTCTTGGATGTGTCTTAATAGTATCTTTTGTTCTATTGTGAGTTACAAAAGAATATACTGGCTGATCGATAGTATTTCCAGCTTTGAGTGCTTTTAAATGGTTAATAATTAGATTAAAATCGATAGCTCTTGGATGGTCAAAATTAATTTTAGCTCTTTCTTCATAAGGCATATTGTCTGTAGCATTATAGTAAGAGTCTTGAGAAATTACGCATACTTCATCTGTAGGTAATTGTTTAATAATTTGATTTACAACTGTTGTCTTTCCACTACCAGTTCCGCCCGCAATTCCAATAATTAGCATAAAAAAATATGATTTTGTTAAAGTTTTAACCTTAAAAGTAAAGGTATTATAAAAATATATATTTAAGGACTATCTCAGTTTTTTTTAGGATTCAATTTTATGAGGCTTGAAACCGCCATAATTATGATTTTCTATCTGTATCGTTTGCTTAATAACTTTAATTTTTGAACTACTACATAGAAATAAAAAAGCTTCAAAAATAAATTTTTGAAGCTTTAAATAAATTGAGCCGATGGAGGGACTCGAACCCACGACCTGCTGATTACAAATCAGCTGCTCTAGCCAGCTGAGCTACATCGGCTTTTGTTTTCAGTTGGCAAATAAAATAAAAATTGGGAACACAACCTAACTAAAAATGTTATTTTTTTACCTTGTTTGTGTAAGTGCCTTATTTGTAATATTTTGCTTAAAATATTAAAAGAACGTATTGATTAGTAGAATTAAAAGTAGCTTCTTAATTTAAGGCTTCTTTATAGGTTGCGAGACACCTTTCTCTTGCTTCTTTATGATCTACCATTTCTTTAGAGTATGTGAATTCTTGAAAATCTGGCACCCATTTTTTAATATAGGCTAAGTCGCTATCAAATTTTTTAATTTGAGTAGTAGGATTAAAAATTCTAAAATAAGGTGCTGCATCTACACCAGAGCCTGCAACCCATTGCCAATTACCAATATTGCTGGCCATTTCATAGTCATGTAATTTTTCGGCAAAATATGCTTCTCCCCATCGCCAGTCTATTAATAAGTGTTTGCATAAAAAACTACCCACTAACATTCTAATTCTATTGTGCATAAAACCTGTTTCATTTAGTTGGCGCATTCCAGCGTCCACTAAAGGGTATCCTGTCTCGCCATTACACCATTTAAGAAATTCAGCTTCATTATTGCGCCAGTCAATTCTATCGTACTTTGCTTTAAAAGATTTTTTTGATGTATGCGGAAAATGCCATAGAATTTGCATAAAAAATTCTCTCCAAATTAGTTCTTGCCAAAAAATCTCATTTTTTTCTGTAATCGCTTTTTCTATCATCTTACGAATACTAACCGTGCCAAAACGTAAATGCGGTCCTAGTTTAGAGGTAGCGTCTTGTGCAGGAAAGTTCCGTGTATCTTCATAATTTTGAATAAGCGCAGGTGTGACGATATGCTTTTTTATTTTTTGATTTGATTTTGTAAAACCAATATCAGATAAAGTTAAATTTGGTAGTTCTTTATCTTGTATTAAGTTTTTTAAAAATGAACTGGTGTAGTAAAAATCTAAGGTGTATGTTTTGAATTGCTCTTTCCAGACCTTCATGTATGGCGTATATACTACATAAGGTAATCCATCTTTTTTAGTAACTTCATTTTGTTCAAAAATTACTTGATCTTTAAATGTTTTAAACTTAATATTATTATCATTTAATAATTGTTGAATTTTATCATCTCTCTCTTTAGCATAGGGTTCATAATCTCTATTTGTAAATACGGTATCTATATTATATTTTTCTAATAGATTTTTGTATACAGCTTTTGGCTCTCCATGAAACATGGCGATACTGCTACTATTTTTATCTTCTAATTTAGTACGCATTTTTTGAAGCGTTTCATAGATAAAAGTAAGTCTAGCGTCGTCTTTAGGGAGTTTTTTTAAAATTTCTTCATCAAAAATAAAGATAGGTAGCACCGGATGTTCACTTTTAAGCGCGTTATAAAATCCAACATTATCATCCAATCTTAAATCTCTGCGAAACCAAAAAATATTTACAGTATCCTTCATCTTATTTAATTTTACCAAAAAGTGCTAGTAATTTTTCTTGTCTGTAATTAAAAATTTCATCTAATTTTGGTTTTACTAAAAAAGGGTGTACCATTTGACCTAGAATCCCTAAAGGAATTTTATAATCTATAATATCTTCTAATTCTACTCCACCTTCTATTTCTTTTACAAAATGCTTGTGATGCCAAAGAGCATAAGGTCCGTACATTTGCACATCTACAAAGTATTTTTTTTCCTCTATATGCGTAATTTCAGAGATCCATTTTGTTTTAATACCTAAAAGAGGTGTTACATTATATTGAATTACCTGCCCTGTGTATAATGGTCTATCTATTTTAGAAAGAATATTAAAACTCATGTAATCTGGTGTAATGATACTTAGATTTTTAGGGTTTGATAAAAACTCCCAAGCTGTATCCAATGAAATAGGCAGCTGTTGTTTCTTGTGAAGTGTGTATATTTTCATTTTAATTATGGACTAGAATATAGAGGTTTAAAGAAGTTGCTATGCATAGCCAAAGCATATAAGGTAGCAACAAGTATTTGTAATTATTTACTGCACTGCTTCGTTTGAAAAAATAAACAAATATAAGTGAAGTCAATAATAGAATATTTATAAGCGCAAATAATACGAGGTGCTGATTAAAGAAAATAAAATTCCAACTGACATTGAGTACAAATTGAATTAGAAAAATAGTACGATTTTTACTTGTATTATCTTCTGTAAAAAGTTTTCCTAAATAAATGGAAAAGCAAATCATAATAAGCGTCCAAGCAATGCCAAAAACAAAACCAGGTGGTGTCCAAGGAGCTTGTTGTAAATTTGTATACCAATTAGAAAGTGGGCCATTATTCATTAGCCAACTCCCGATAGCTAAGCCACCAAAGTTTACAGCTAGAAATAATAGCATTAATTTTAATTGTTTCATTCTTATTCCTCTGCTTTTAAAGCATCAATTTTCTTAAGGATATCGTCTGCTTCTTTATATTTAGAATCGCTATCGGTTCTATTTATAGATTGCAACTTATAGGCCTCTTCCATTACTTTTTTGTACTTGTCTTGAAGTTTGTCTGCTTCAGATTTTTTCTTAAAGATTCCGAACATAGTTTTTAGATTAAGTGTTTTGTTATTTTCGAACTTGATGGCTTTGTAATTGAAAAATAATAATCAACCAATTGACCTTCAGGAGAAACTAGATATTTTTGAAAATTCCATTTTACTGAAGAACTTTTAGAATTATTTAACGCTTTATCTGTTAGCCAGTTGTATAAAGCATGTTGCTTACTTCCTTTTACATCAATCTTTTCTGTTATTAAAAAAGTTACTCCAAAATTAACTTTACAGAAAGCTTCAATGTCTTCGGCAGTTCCTGGTTCTTGACTTCCAAATTGGTTACAAGGAGAACCAATGATCATTAAATTATCTTTATGCATTTTGTACAACTCTTCTAATTCTTTGTACTGAGATGTAAAGCCACATTTTGAGGCTACGTTTACAAAAAGAATATATTTGTTTTTGTACTCGAATAAGTCAATAGCTTTGTTTTGTAAGCTATTGATTTTGATGTTATAAATATCTGTCATACTTTTTAAATTTTGAAACTTACAATGCCACAATCAAGTTCGAAAATTTGGCCTGAAATGGATTTTGCTTTGTCTGAAATAAGGAAAGTTGCTAAATCTGCAACCTCATTTGGTTTAAGGAACTTTTTAAGGGGATGACGTTCTGTGATACTCTCTATCATTCTATCATTTCTTAAAAGTTTAGATGCCAGATCTGTTTCTGTAACCGTTGGCGCAATTGCGTTTACACGTATCGTAGGGGCTAGTTCTGCACCTAAAGATTTAGCTAAACCTTCTACAGCAGATTTTGCGGCTGCCACACTTGCATGGTAAGGCATTCCTAATTTAGCAGCTACCGTGCTAAAAAGTAGGATGGAAGGGTTTTCTCCATTTTTTAATTTAGGAAGATATTTTTGAACTGCTTTTACAGCACCAATAACATTTATTTCAAAGTCTTCTCTAAAATCTTCTAATTTTAATCGTGAAATTGGTTTTAGATTAATACTTCCAGGGCAATAAATTAAGGTATCTATTGCTTCAATTTCTGGTAATTCGTCTGTAAGTATGTCACAATTATAATGAGTAAGGTTAGTGTGGGGCTGCAAAGGAGCTGTTCTACTAATATTTACAACTATATTCTCTTCAATTAAAGATTGCACAATCGCATTTCCAATTCCTTTGCTTCCTCCAACTACTACTATTTTTCTCATATACTTTTAAGGTCTTCCTTTCAAGCGCTTTTCAATTTTCTGTTTCACAGCTGTCAAGCGCTTCATTTGATCCATTATTTCAAGATCTTTTTCTATTTTATATACTTCGTTTAGCTCTAGAATAAGGGCTTTAACCTCTCTAGATGCTACAATTCTATCACTTGTTGTTTTAAATGAGAACTTTCTGTGTTCAAATTCTGCTGCGCGTTCCGTTAAATTCATTGTTACTTTTAAGATTTTATAAACGGTAATATAATTATAAAACTTAGAAGCGCAATAAAAATAATTATTATTTATTAAGAGGTAAGCGGTTTTCCTTTTAATCGTCTTTCAATTCTTTGCTTTATTACAGTTAATCTTTTCATGATATCCATAATATTAGAATCGTTATTCTCTTTGTAAATTTCATTTAAGCCTAAGATCAAATCTTTTGCTTCTCTAGCGGCCATTATTCGGTCGCTTGTTGTAGGAAATCTCATTTTCCTAGTTTCAAATTCTAGTGCTTTTGTAATTAATTCCATAGTTAATATTTTAGGGTATTTTGTAATTCAGTAATCTTTTCCGGACTGTCAAATTTTCCACCAAAGTAAGATGTTACTGTTGCAGAAGTATCATCTTTAATACCTCTTGAAGAAACACATAGGTGTTTCGCATCTATTATTACTGCAACGTCTTTGGTATTTAAAATTGCTTTTAATTCTTCAGCAATTTGGTTTGTTAAGCGCTCCTGAACCTGAGGTCTCTTTGCATAATATTGAACAATTCTATTTAATTTTGATAATCCAATTACCTTTCCTGAAGAAATATAAGCTACATGTGCTTTTCCTACAATTGGTACAAAATGATGCTCACAGTTAGAGTAGAATGTAATATTTTTTTCTACCAACATTTGATTGTATTGATATTTATTATCAAACAACGCTACTTTGGGTTTATTGGCTGGGTTTAATCCTGAAAAAATTTCTTCGATATACATTTTGGCAACTCTATTTGGAGTTCCTTTTAAAGAGTCATCTGTTAAATCTAAGCCCATTACATTCATTATTTTAGAAAATAACACAGCTATTTTATCTTTTTTTTCGGCATCTGATAATTTAAAAGCATCTGCTCTCATAGGAGTTTTTAGTCCTGTATAAAGATGGTCATCACCAATTTCTTCTGATGAAAATCCGTTAAATTTTCCTAAATTTTCTTTTGTTGCCAATGTATACGCTTTTATAGTTTTATTATCTTTTAGATATCGAGTTATTAGAGATGCTTCTTTGTCTAGTACATTTAAATCTCCCTTTTTCAAAAGTTCTGAGCTTTTCATGTTTAGTCTTTCTTCCTTGCACTCGTTTACGCCACATTTGAAAACTTTTCAGTTTCATTTCTCTTCGCATTAAATCGATAACTTCTTGTTCTTTTAAACCGAATTGAAATTGAATAGACTCGAATGTGGTTCTGTCTTCCCAAGCCATTTCTATAATTCTATCTATAGAAATAGTACTTAATTGATCTGAACTATTGGAAATCATATTGTTTGTTGTTTTCTATCTTGCAATTAATAATTTTATCTATAAATTTTTTGTTTTCTTTCAATAACTTATTACTTTTAAACCTTACAAAGTTTCCTTGAGCATGTATACTAAACCCTTCAGTCTTGTATGTGTGCAATTGATAATAAGGTATTGCCCAACTAAAATTTTTTAAACCCTTATTAATATGAATTACGACACCTTTTTCTCTGAGTTCTATGTTACCATAATTAATATCGGAGACAGCATTAATTAATTTTAAAAACCCTGGACTAACGGCATCAATGATCATTCTTTTAGATCCAACTCCACCTAGCTTTATCGCTTTAACAAAGCTGTAAGGCTGCCCTAACAAATCATTCATTGTTGCGGTAGCATCTTTATTTTTAAGAGTCGTGTTAAATATCATTACTCAAAGATACAAAAAATATCATTATGTTTAATGATTTATATATTTAGTTAAACAAAAATTAACACATATTTGTATTTTAAGAAATCTTATAAATTAATCAGTATTTAATAAGCTGTCTCTATTCGAAAGTGTGTGTTTTCTTAAAATCCTTTCACTTTCTTTTTTCACTTCAGTATTTTTTTTCATATTCCAGAGAATATCACTTGCTTTTTTTCTAGCAACTTTAATTTCTACAATCGGATTTGGGTAATCAACACCTAATTCAAAATTATTAAATTGCTGATCTAAAGGTGTCATTAAATAAGGTTCGTGCACAAAAGGAGTTTCTAAGTGTGCTAATTCAGGAATCCATTTTCTAATAAATGTTCCATCTTCGTCATGTTCTAAGCTATTTTTTATTGGGTTGTATATTCTAAGAAGATTAATGCCCGTTTCACCGGCATTCATTTGCAATTGTGGAAAATGTATCCCGGGTTCAAAGTCTAAGAATAATCGAGACAAGTGCTGAGACGACGCTTGCCAAGGTTGCCATAAAATATGGGTAAAGAAAGAGACCAGCATAGCGCGCATTCTAAAGTTTAAATACCCTGTTTCTGTTAAGCAACGCATGCAGGCGTCAATTAATGGAAAGCCGGTTTTACCTTCTTCCCAAGCTTTTTGGTATTCTAATGAAATACTCTTCTTTAGTTTTTGATACCCTTTATTTATACTTGCGTTTTCCATGGTGTGTTCCATTTCAAACTTTTGTATAAAGTGTGCTTGCCAGCGTAATCTTGAGATAAATGCACCCAAATGTTTTTTATTTATTGCTGTTTTACATTTTAAAGCTTCATTAAATACTTGGCGTATTGAAATGTTTCCCCAAGCAATATAAGGAGATAGCCTACTGCAACTTTCTCTAGCTAGTGCTGGTTTAGAGATATTAAACATGTATTTTTCATGGCGTTTATCAAAAAATGTATTGGCATATCTCCAAGCTGTTCTTGTCCCTCCTTTTTGAAAATATTTGTGTTTGGGTGTTTTTAAATCTACTATTTGGAAATATTTTTCTAACTGCGTAATTTCTTCAATTGAAATAAACTTAGCAGCATTATATTCGTTTTTAATTAGAGAATCATACATAAAATCGTCCCATTTGTCGAACCAATCTTCTCTATTTAATAATCCTCGTAAAACACCATTGTTATTATTTTCAACCCAATTTACCGAATTGTTTCTGCAGTATCTTGTGAACTCTTTATCTCTATTGTAAGTGATTAATAAACCTGTTTCTTGATGAGAAAATACGGTGTTTATTTTATAATAATTAAAAAGCTGGTTAAAAGTATTTACAACTTCGGTTTGCACACAAAGTACTTTTGTGTCGTATTTTTTTAAATCGGTATTTAAATCTGCTAAAGATTGTTTTATGAAATTCCAATGACGTTTATCGTAATGAGGATCTTCAATTAAAGAATCTTCAAAAACATATAAAAAAAGCACACGTTTGTTGGCTTCTAAAGCATTGTAAATTGCCTCATTATCCTGTAAACGCATATCGCGTTTAAACCAAACAACATGTATTTCTTCTTTGTTAGTATTCATCTAAGTGCTCTATGATATGATTTGCTTTTTCTTTTATTTTTGTCCTGTCTTCAGATGACATTTTATTTAGTAAACTATACATCATTTTCATTCGGAAATTTGAAGATAATTTTTCTTGCTTCTCGTCTAAGAAATTCCAGTATAGCGTATTAAAAGGACAGGCGTCAGCCTCAAATTTCTTTGCTTTTTTATACACACATGCATCACAATAATTACTCATCTTACTAATGTAACTACCGCTAGATACATAGGGCTTAGTTGCTATTTTACCACCATCTGCAAACTGACTCATTCCTCTTGTATTGGGTAATTGAACCCATTCTATGGCATCTACATAAATACCTAAATACCACGCGTCTATTTCGTCTGGATGTATTTGTGTTAAGAGTGCAAAATTACCGGTAATCATTAAACGTTGAATATGATGTGCATATCCGTTTTCTAAGGAATTATTAATGGCATTTTTTAGGCAGTTCATTTTTGTTTTTCCTGTCCAAAAGAAATCTGGTAACTTGTTTTTATTCTCAAAGAAATTTTCTTTTTTATAATCTGGCATTAGCATCCAATACATACCTCGCATGTATTCTCGCCAACCTAGTATTTGTCTTATAAACCCTTCTACTTGAGAAATATCTATAACATTTTCTTGCCTTCTATAGGTTTCTAAAACAGTTTCAATAATTTCTTTGGGAGAAATCATCTTAGTATTCATAGCAAACGAAATTCTACTATGAAAAAGATAAATTTTGTCTGTATGCATTGCATCTTGGTAATCACCAAAATGAACCAATAAGTGTTCGCAGAAATAGGCTAATTGAATTAAAGCCTGACTTCTAGAAATAGGGTATTCAAAATATTTAGAGTTGATTTTTCCGATCGTTTTTATTTCAGCTTTTTCAATAGCATCAATAATATGGGTTACGTCTATATCGAAGCTAATTTCTTGAGGAATTAGCGCTTCTCCTTTCCATTTTTTACGATTGCTGGCATCAAAATTCCATTTGCCACCTTCAGGTTGATTGTCAACTACTAAAATTTGATGTTTTTTACGCATATTGCGATAAAAATTTTCCATCAAAAATTGTTTTTTACCTTTGAAGAAAGTTTCTAAATCTGCTCTTTCTGTATAGAAATGTTCTGTAGAAAAAATTTTGGTTTCCAAATTTAAGTGCGCGGAAAATTCTTTTAATTGGGTATCTAGTCTATATTCATCGGGAGATAAATACTCAAATTTTTCAATATTTTTCTCTTTAAGCAACAAAGCTAAATTATCAACTAAGCTTTGTGTGTTTTTGGTATCATTTATATTGAAATAAACAACTTCATGATTTGATTTTTCTAAATCACTAGCAAAATTCCGCATTGCAGCAAAAAAACCAACAACTTTCTGAATATGATGTGTTACATAATCTGTTTCTTGTCGCATTTCAAACATACAATAGGTAACATTCTCATTTGCTTCTAAAAACCAAGAATGTTGGCTGTTTAGCTGATCGCCAAGAATTAATCGTAATTTTCTCATATTAAAACAATGTTTTTATCAACCATATTTTTCTAAATTTATGATTCCCATCATATCGTTCTGCTTGCAGCTGGGTATTAAATTTTCGATCTCTCGGGTCGTTGCCAACACCAGAAACATACATCCAGTTTCCGTAATTGCTATGCACATCATAATCTAATAGCATCGATTCAAAATACGCTGCACCAATTCTCCAATCTAAGAGAAGTTCTTTTGCAAAATAAGAAGCTACATTTTGTCTACCTCTGTTGCTCATAAAACCAGTTTCTTTTAATTCAATCATATTGGCATTTACAAAATCGTCTTTTGTTTCTCCATGAATCCATTGATTAATTAACTGTTTGTCATAGCTCCATTGGTAGTCTTTCTCTAAAATTCCACCAAGTTGAAAAACTTTAGCATTGTATTTTAAAGAGATGTATTTAAAATAATCTCGCCAAATCAATTCAAAAATTACCCAATAGGTAGAGTCATTTGCACCAAACTTAGCCTCATATTCTTTAATTTTCCAATAGATAGTTTTAGCAGATAGGCTACCGTTTGCCAACCATGGCGAAAACTTTGTACTATAATCTACACCTAGCAATCCGTTTCTAGTTTTCTTATAAAAGCCAACCTTTTTAGTTTCAAAAAAATAATTCTTCAATCTTTCTAAAGCGGAAGTTTCTCCTCCAGAGAAAGGGAATGCTGTGTTTTCATGTACCTCAAAATCTTCAAAACCGAGGTCTTGTAATGTTGTAATTATTGTTTTATTTTCAATTAAATTTTCTGACGTACATTTTGAAACTTGAACTTCTTTCTGAATTTGTACCGTCTTTTCTAGTTTCTTTCTAAAAGCAGTAAACACATTTGGGATGTTCGAAAAATCTTTAGAAACTGTAGTTGGATTGTATAAAAATTGATCGTTATCTTCCACAAAATTTACTGTTTCTGAAAGCGTATTTTTTATGAAATTATTAGTAGTAACCTCTTCTTTTGTCCATTCCTTTTGCGTGTAAATAGTTTCAATTTCATAGGCATCACAAATCTCATGAAGTTTATCTTCAGGACTTTCAAAATAGGTGAGAAGCGTTATATTTAAATCTTCTAAATTCTTTTTTAAGTCTGTAACTGTCTCGATAAGAAACTTTGCACGGTATTTTGCTGTTTTCTGAATTCCAAATTTATCAAATTCAAACAATTTCGGATCGAAGAAATATACTGCAATTACTTTTGTGTGGTTTTGTACGGCTTTTTTTATTGAGGTATTGTCATGAACTCGTAGATTATTACGAAACCAAATTAAGCTTGTGTTTTCTTGTTTCTTCTGCATTTTTCGCTACAATATTTTACATCATCCCAATTTTTCTCCCATTTTTTTCGCCAAGTAAAAGGCCGGTCGCATACGAGACATGTTTTTTCGGGTAGATGTTGTTTCTTCAAAATTATTTATTGATATTATTAATCATTCCATTAAAAACAAACCAATGGAAGGGTATTACAGAATACCAGTATAATCTACCAGCAAGGCCATGTGGCCTAAAAGTAGCTGTCTGATATATGTTGCCATCTTCTATTTTAAACTCTAACCAGGCTTCTCCTGGTAAAATCATTTCGGCATATAATAGTAGTTTTCCTTTTTCTTTATCTGCATAAATAACCCGCCAAAAGTCTAATGCATCACCAGAATTTAATTCTGTAGGATGTCTTCTTCCTCTTCTTAAACCTGCACCTCCATAAAACTGATCTACAATACCACGAATTTTCCAAAGAAAAGTACCATAATACCAGCCTGTCTCTCCGCCAATTGCCCAAATTTTATCTAGCGCCTCTTTTTTGTTTTTTACTTTTCTTTGTTTGAAGTCTTTAAAACAACCGTGTTTAGGCACGTTAATAAACTCGTGAACATAGTTTTTTAATTTTCCGCTACTTATGTAGGAATCCTTCCAACTAGAAATAATACTATTTTGTTTTATTTTTACAAATGCATATTCAACAGCTTGTTTGTATGACATTGGTTGAACATCTAAAATACTGTTGATATTGCTTTTATTACCAATAACTTCTACGCCCATAGAGTTCACCAAAGTTGTCGCCAGCTTATAAGAGGTCGAAGTAACAAAATACAACCAATAAGAGGATAGCTTGGGTGTCATTACTGGCACGGTTACAATACGTCTTTTTAGTTTCCTTACTTCAGCGAATTGAAGCAGCATTTCTTTATACGTCATTATTTCCGGACCAAAAACATCATATGAGTTGTTGTACAATTCCTTTTTTTCGATAGCGCTGTGTAAAAAAGACAAAATATCTCGTATGCCTAAGGGTTGTGTTTTTGTATTTAACCATTTTGGGGCAATCATAAAAGGTAGCTTTTCTACAATATCTCTAATTATTTCAAAAGAAGAACTGCCAGAACCCACAATAATACCTGCTTTAAAAGTAGTTAATGCATATTTTTTAGAGGCCAATGTTTTTTCAACATTTTTCCTGGAAAGTAGGTGCTTAGATAGTTTTGTGTCGTTCGTGATTCCGCTTAAATAAATGGCTTGTTTTAGTTGAGACTGTTCTGCAAACCTTTTAAAATTGAAAGCACATTTTTCTTCTAAAAGGTGAAATTCCTTTACTGAATTAGACATCGAGTGAATTAAGTAATAGGCAATGTCTATATCTTTAGGTATGTTTTCTAAGCTTTGAGAATTTAAAAAATCGGCCTCAACTAGAATTATATTTTTCCTGTCTTTAAAATAATTTTGTGCTCTTGTTTTATCTCGAACTGCACACACCACAACATGCCCATCATTCAGTAAAAGAGGTATTAATCTTTTTCCAATATATCCGGTGGCACCTGTTACGAGAATCTTCATACACTTTAACTTATTTTCTTAGGTCTTTGGTAAGACAGTTGTTTGTTAAATTGCGGAATTGCATAGGTGTCTAAACCATTTATGGCAGCTATGTTTCCTTTAGATAAATTAATTAAGCCATCTTCTTGCAATAATGCGTCATCAATATACAACTCTTGAATTTGAGAAACAATGAGCATTACATCATTAGAAGGAACATATACTTCTTCTATAAATTTCATACTCATTTGTACTGGAGCACCTTTTACAAAAGGAGCTTTAAAATTTCCTTTGAACTCTTCTTCTAATCCAGTCATATCAAATTCTGATACTTCTTTTGGGTATTTTGCCGAGGTATGATGCGCATCTTCTATGATGTCTTGATGAATATGGTTTATTGTGAAAACACCTAAATCTTTTATATTTTTATACGTGTCTCTTGGAACAGTTGTAGGGCGTAAAATAAAACCTAGCGTAGGCGGCTTAGACCCTAAATGTGTAACCGAACTAAAAACAGCTACATTAGAAATTCCTTCTTCCGATATGGACCCCAATAGATTTGCTGATTTAAAACCAGAACAGCTATTTATTAAATTTATTTTATAAATTTTTTCTAGGTTTTGTATGTCATCAAAGTTGAAAAACGCCATTATAAACTTTTATAATTATTAATTTTAATTTCTTTTCCTTTTAAGTCGTGCATTAAATTATACAATCCGAAAAAGGTTCTGTTAATATAAATAAAGTGCTTAGAACCTCTATTACCATTCATGTTTTTTAATTCAGAGCTTTTCATGTACTTACTCCCTAAATCAGAGATTTGTCCAAAAAAGATAGCATCAGAAAAATCGAATTCCTCTTCATGAAAAGGTTGTGTAAATAAACTTAACATTTCATGAAACATACCTCTAAAAAAGTCTAATTCCTCCTCAGAATCGTCTTCTCTTAAGATTTCTAATTCATATAATTTTTGTTCAAAAAGTATAGGGTCATTAATACATTCTGGCTTGGCCAATTCAAAGTAAGGTGTGTAGAAGTCCATCGGAATCGTTTTCATACATCCAAAATCAATTACAATGAGTTCGTTTTCTGGAGATACTAAAAAATTTCCAGGGTGCGGATCTGCATGTACCTTTTTCAAGGAATGAATTTGGAACATATAAAAATCCCATAAGGCTTGTGCCAACTTATTAGATATTTCTTGATCATTTGTAGAAAATTCAGACAAATGCAATCCATTCATCCAATCCATTGTTATAATTCTATCCGAAGATAAATCAGCATAATAATTGGGGAAATTTAAGTGCGGTATGTGTTTGCATGCGGCAACAATTGCAATACTTTGCTCCACTTCTAAAACGTAATTAGTCTCTTCAACTAGCTTGCTTTCTACTTCTTTAAAATATCTATCAGAATCTTTACCTCTAATATTAAACATTTTAACAGCAATTGGCTTTACCATCGATAAATCTGAGGTAATACTATCTGCTATTCCGGGATATTGAATTTTTACAGCTAATTTTTTACCGTTTTTTTCTGCTCTATGCACTTGCCCTATGCTTGCTGCATTTGTAGAAACAGTATCAAACTTGTCATAAATTTCATTCGGATCTTTTCCAAAGTACCTTTTAAAAGTTTTAACCACTAAAGCCGGAGATAAAGGAGGTACAGAGAATTGAGAAAGTGAAAACTTTTCTACATACGCTCTCGGTAAAACACTTTTTTCCATACTTAACATCTGTGCTACTTTTAAAGCACTTCCTTTAAGTTGTTGCAGGCCATTGTAAATGTCTTCTGCATTGTTTGTGTTTAACTTCTCTTTTGCTTCAACTTCTGATTTGGTAAATTTGTCACCGTAATATTTTAAATAATTTACACCAATTTTTGCTCCAGTGGTTACTAATTTTGATGCGCGTTGTATTTTGGATGTAGGTATAGAATCTATTGTTTTCATTGCTTCTTAATTGAAGTTAACTTTTTCTTTTAAAATAAATTTCCCGAAATCAATAATGCTTTTTAATGGTTTTATATCTAACAAGTCAAATCGAGCATTTACAGATTTTTCAATAAAAATATCTGTTTTTTCAAAAGAGGCAGAAGTGTCATCTAACCAGAATTTCATAGTAAGAACTAATTGTATCCAAGAAGATTCTTGCGTAGCTTTATCTTGAATTTCACCTAATTTTTCTTGTTGAAGATCGATCTTCTCAATACCAATATTATTTGCAAACGTTTTAAAGTCTTGTTTTAAATCTTTTAATAATTTTAAAGATTTTAATTTTATAACATTTTCATTACCCTCTAGCGCATACACAACGTAGCTTCTGTTTGCCGTTAGCATCTCAAAAAATGTAAAATAGAAGCTCAATAGTTTGTTTCGAGCATCGTAATTGGGATACTCTTCACTTTTAGCGAGCATCTTTATTGTATTGTTAAAGAATTCACTAAAAATAGATTGTTCTATCGCTTCAAATGAACCATAGAATTTATAAAAATCAGCTTCTTCAAAATTGTTTTCTTTTGCGAAACTGAATACAGATTTAGGGTGGTGGTTGTGTTCTAGTACAAACTCCATGTACCAAGAAATTAAGTTGTCTTTACTAATGTTTTTCTTGCGAGCCATAATAATTATATTTTACACAAAGATACGAATGTTTAAGGAATTAACGAATTACTTAAACAATAATATTTTCATAATTAGTGAAAGAAAAAGGAATTTAAATAGATCTTTGAATTATTCTTATTTATTGATTTTAAATTCTGTTTTTTATGCCATTTAATTTATATAAAGGCTATTATTGTTATATAGTCAATAAAATTTTACGAATATAAGTTGTGCATAGTCGCTTTTATATAGGTTGTGAATTTTATCTTAATATTTAACTGGATTAAAGTTATTATAAAAAGGTAAAACGAATTAAAAGTATAATTTTTAATTTTGTTTTATTTGTGACTAAATTTACAAGAAATATTTTATTTTATAAAAAGATAAAAGCCATAATAAATTAAATTATTATGGCTTTTAGTCGGGGTGGCAGGATTCGAACCTGCGACCTCCTCGTCCCAAACGAGGCGCGATGACCGGGCTACGCTACACCCCGAAAATGATTACTCATTTAAGGTCTGCAAAGATACATTCTTTTTGTAAAAAAGCAATTAAATTAATGTTTATTATTCAAGATAAATCTTTAATTAAATTGAGTTATATTTTCATTGTTAAAACTTATAAACATTCCCTATGATAAATAACAAAAAACTATATTTTTACGATTCCAAACTCGATAGATAATATGATGTCAGATACAATAGAAAAAATAAAATGTTTAATTATAGGTTCTGGTCCTGCCGGTTATACTGCCGCAATTTATGCAGCTAGAGCAGACATGAATCCTATTATGTATACAGGAATGCAAATGGGAGGTCAATTAACTACAACAACAGAAGTAGATAATTTTCCGGGATATGCAGAAGGTACAGATGGCCCAGCAATGATGGAGGACCTAAAAAAGCAAGCAGAACGTTTTGGAACGGAAGTTCGTTTTGGTTTAGTTACCAAAGTAACATTAAGTGACAAGGTTGGCGGAATTCATAAAGTTGTTGTAGACGAAAGTAGACATATCGAAGCAGAGACAATTATTATCTCTACAGGAGCAACTGCAAAATATCTTGGTATAGAAAGCGAGCAGCGTTTAATTGGTGGAGGAGTATCTGCTTGTGCAACTTGTGATGGTTTTTTCTATAAAGGGCAAGATGTTGTCGTAGTTGGTGCAGGTGATACAGCAGCAGAAGAAGCAACCTATTTAGCTAATATTTGTAGTAAGGTTACAATTTTAGTGCGTAAAGATTTTATGAGGGCTTCTAAAGCGATGCAGCATAGAGTTGAAAAAACTAAAAATATTGAGGTTTTATACAATACAGAGATCGAGGAGGTTTTAGGTTCTAATGTGGTTGAAGGAGTTAGAGCAATTAACAATATAACAAAAGATACGCATGACATTGCTGTAACGGGTGTGTTTATTGCAATCGGGCATACGCCGAATTCAGATTTATTTAAAGGTGTTTTAGATATGGATGATACAGGGTATTTAATAACGCAAGGAAAAACAACTAAAACGAATGTACCAGGAGTTTTTGCTGCTGGAGATATTCAGGACAAAGAGTACAGGCAAGCAGTAACGGCTGCAGGTACCGGTTGTATGGCAGCATTAGATGCAGAACGTTATATAGGTGCCTTAAAATAGGCTTTAGCGCCGTGTTTACTAATAAAAAAAGAGATTACATTAATGTAATCTCTTTTTTTATTTACTATTATTTCTGCAAAAGCAGGAATCTAAAAATGCTTACACCGTTACGGCAGCTTTCATAGATTTTCTATAAGTGAAAGAATTAAATATATTTCTTTTTCCAAAGTTATTCATAGATTTTGCGTTTATAAATTTTCCAAAAAGGATTTTGCTAACACCAAAATATTCATATTTATTACCATCTGTAAAAGTAACTTCTAAGAGCATACTTTTATGATGCCAATCTGAAACCTGAAATTGGGTAATCGTAGTTTTATAAGCTTCTAAATTAGCTTCTTTAGTTTCTGGAGCAATGCTAACTAAAAAATGATACCCATCTATAATTTGAGTACTCATAACGTCTGCTTCATCCTTTTTTTCTTGATCTTGAAATTTATCTGGATGCCATTCTTTTACTAAACCTCTGTAAGCCGTTTTTAATTCTTTTAAATTAATAGCGCCTTCTACTTTAAAAAGTTTCTTATATTCTTTAATACGTTTCATTCTTGTGTTTTCAAAATTCGTGCAAAAGTATTGATAAAAAAGCAATTAGCTCTTTTTAAACGCTTTTATTTTTTAAAAGACCCTCTTTTAATTGCTTTGGAAACAGATTTCTATGTGCAGGATGACGTTCATTATATAATAATAAAAAAGACCATCTATATTGATGGTCTTCTTAATAATCAACTATATTTAAATAGTATTAGAAACAGTATTTGTTTTCTACTTTTAATTTTTCTGCAATTTCATCTCGTAATTCTACAATATTCGGATAATTAGTATATTTAGAAAAACGTTTTAAACCCATTAATAACATGCGTTGTTCATCATCTTTAGCAAAAGAAATAATAGCTTCTTTTCCTTTTTTTGCAATGATATCTACTGCATGGTATAAATATAATCTAGACATGGCAATTTGTACCGATTGAGAAGCTGCTCCAAAACGTTTTGCATTTTTGTCTGTTCTTAAAATTGCAGATTCAGACATGTATATTTCAATTAAAATATCTGATGCTGCAATTAATAATTGTTGATGCTTATCTAAATCTGGACCAAATTTCTGAATTGCTGAACCAGCAACCATTAAAAAGGTTTTCTTCATTTTTGCAATCATATCCTTTTCTTCAGAAAATAATTCAGAGTAATCTGGCGTTTCAAAAGAAGGTATTCCCATCAAGTCATCAGCAACTTTCGTTGCAGGACCTAATAAATCTACATGCCCTTTCATTGCCTTTTTCACCAACATACCAACAGCCAGCATTCTGTTAATTTCATTGGTGCCTTCATAGATACGTGCAATTCTTGCATCTCTCCAAGCAGACTCCATCGGAGTTTCTTCCGAGAATCCCATTCCACCAAAAATCTGAATTCCCTCATCTGCACAACTTTGTACATCTTCTGAAACGGCAACTTTTAAAATGGAACATTCAATAGCATATTCTTCTACACCTTTTAATTCTGCTTCTTGGTGCGTATTACCAGCAGCAACTCTTAGTGCAATTCTATCTTCAATATCTTTTGCTGCTCTGTAAGAAGCAGATTCACCAACATAAGCGTCGGTAGTCATTTCTGCTAACTTTTCTTTGATAGCTCCAAAATCTGCAATTGGTGTTTTAAATTGTCTACGTTCTGTAGCATATTTTACTGCATATGTAATTACTCTTCTTTGAGAATCTAAACAAGCGGCAGCTAACTTTATACGACCAACGTTTAAAGCGTTCATTGCAATTTTAAATCCTTCTCCACGGCCTGCTAACATATTTTCTGCAGATACAACCGTATCATTAAAAAATACTTGCCTTGTAGAAGAAGCTCTAATACCTAATTTATGCTCTTCTTCACCCATGGTAATTCCGTTTGGGTTGTCTTTGTCATATTCAACAATAAAACCAGTAATATTTTTATCATCTTCTATTCTTGCGAAAACAATCATTAAACGACAAAAACCTGCGTTAGAAATCCACATTTTTTGTCCGTTAATCTTATACGTTTTTCCATCTTCAGAAATTTCTGCAGTTGTTTTTCCAGAATTTGCATCAGAACCCGCTCCAGGTTCTGTTAAACAATATGCACCAAACCACTCTCCAGTAGCTAATTTAGGTACATATTTTTCTTTCTGTTCTTGTGTTCCATATAAGGTAATTGGCATGGTTCCAATTCCTGTATGTGCGCCAAAAGCAGTGCTAAAAGAACCAGTTCCTGAAGAGATATAATCACAAGTTAACATGGTAGATACAAACCCCATTCCTAGACCACCAAATTCTTCTGGTACTGCTACACCTAGAAAACCTAATTCTCCAGCTTTGCGCATTACTTCTTCGGTTAAAGCATAATCTTTAGCTTCGAAACGCGTTTTATGAGGAATGATTTCACGATCATTAAATTCCATCACGGCTTCTTTCATCATTTGTTGCTCCTCAGTAAAGTCTTCCGGAGTAAATACATCTTCACAATTTGTTTCTTTAACAAGGAACTGACCACCTCTTAATAATTCTGACATTTTTATTTTGTTTTAAGATTCTAGAAGAAATAAATAGCGAATAGACATTTTGACTATTTTAAAACTCCAATGCTATTGGCTGGAATTCTTCTATTTTACCTTCTAATATTGTTGATTTATTTTTTAATAATTAAGATTTTTGAGGCCTTAATTGGTACTTGTTTTTCAATTACGACAGAAATTCAAATACACCAGCAGCACCTTGTCCTGTTCCAACACACATGGTTACCATTCCGTATTTATTTTTCATGTCGCGTTTGCGCATTTCATCAAATAACTGTACCGATAATTTTGCACCTGTACAACCTAAAGGATGTCCTAGTGCAATGGCACCACCGTTTACATTTATGATATCCTGATTTAAATTCAATTCTCTCATTACTGCTAAAGATTGAGAGGCAAAGGCTTCATTTAACTCTATCAATTCGATATCGTTTTGCTCCAAACCGGCTTGTTTTAATACCTTCGGGATAGCAGCAACAGGTCCAATGCCCATAATTCTTGGCTCCACGCCAGCTGCAGCATAATTGACAACTCGAGCAATAGGTTCAATATTTAACTCTTTTACCATTTCTTCACTCATCACCATTACAAAAGCAGCACCATCACTCATTTGAGATGAATTACCAGCAGTAACACTACCACCAGCCGCAAAAACAGCACGTAATTTATTCAAAGCAGCAATCGAAGTTCCTGCTCTTGGACCTTCATCTTTGTTCACTGTATATTTCCGTGTTGCTTTCTTTCCGTCTGCGCCTAAATACGTTTCTTCAACCTCAATAGGAACTATTTGGTCTTGAAAACGATTTTCTGCTTGCGCTTTTAAAGCTTTCATATGAGATTTAAAAGCAAACTCATCTTGGTCTTCTCTAGAGATTTTAAATTGATTTGCTACTGCTTCTGCAGTATTTCCCATTCCCCAATAATAATCTGCATGACCGTCTTTTATGGTGTTGTAATTCAATTCCGGTTTAAAACCGGTCATTGGTACAGAACTCATACTTTCTGCTCCACCAGCAATAATACAACTTGCCATTCCTGCTTGAATTTTAGCTGCTGCCATGGCAATCGTTTCTAATCCTGAAGAACAGAATCTATTTACAGTAACTCCAGGAACGTCTACAGAATTTAATCCTATTAAAGAGATAAAACGTGCCATGTTTAATCCTTGAGAACCTTCTGGCATTGCATTTCCTACAATTACGTCATCGATACGTTTTACGTCTAGATTTGGTAATTCTTTCATCATGTGCTGAATAGTTTCTGCACCTAATTCGTCTGCACGTTTAAAGCGAAAAACACCTTTTGGAGCTTTTGCAACTGCAGTTCTATATGCTTTTACGATATATGCTTGTTTGCTCATAATTTCTAGTTTCTTAAAGGTTTTCCAGTTTTTAACATATTTTGAATTCGCTCTAGCGTTTTACGCTCTGTACAAAGGGATAAAAAGGCTTCTCTTTCTAGGTCTAACAAGTATTGTTCTGAAACCATTGTAGGTTCAGATAAATCTCCACCAGCCATTACATACGCTAGTTTATTAGCTATTTTCATATCGTGTGCGCTAATGTATTTAGAATCTTTCATGGAATCTGTTCCTACTAAGAACATTCCCAATGCTTGTTTTCCTAATACTTTTACGTCTTTTCTTGTAACAGGTTGCGTATAACCACTTTCTGCCATTAATTTAGCATGTGCTTTTGCAGTTGCAATTTGTCTCTCTTTATTTACAACAATAACATCTTTTCCTTTTTGAAGTAAGCCTAAATCAAATGCTTCATAACCTGAAGTAGAGACTTTTGCCATACCTATGGTTAAGAAGTTTTCTTGCAGAATATTTAGCTCTACATCTCCTTTACTAAAAGAATCTGATGCTCTTAAAGCCATTTCTTTAGAACCACCACCACCAGGAATTACACCAACTCCAAATTCGACTAATCCCATATAAGTCTCTGCTGCTGCAACAACTTTATCTGCGTGTAAAGAAATTTCACAACCACCACCTAAAGCCATTCCATGCGGAGCAGAAATAGTTGGGATTGATGAATACCGCATGCGCATCATGGTGTCTTGAAAATATTTGATCGCATAATTTAATTCTTCATATTCTTGCTCTACAGCCATCATGAAAATCATACCAATATTTGCACCAACAGAAAAGTTTGGAGCTTGATTACCAACAACCAAACCTTGAAAGTCTTTTTCTGCTAAATCAATTGCTTTGTTAATACCTGCTAAAACATCTCCACCAATGGTGTTCATTTTAGATTGGAATTCTAAATTTAAAATACCGTCTCCAATATCTTCAACTACAACACCAGAATTTTTAAATACGGCATTCGTTTTTCTAATATTATCTAAAATAATAAATGATTCTTGGCCTGGTTTCTTAGTAGTAGATTTCGAAGGAATATCATAAAAATAAGTTGCACCTTCTTTAACTGAGTAGAAAGAAGTTACACCAGAAGCTAACATATCTGTAATCCAAGTTGCAGGTTCAGTCCCTTCAAGCTTCATTAATTCAATTCCTTTCTCGATACCAACTGCATCCCAAATTTCGAAAGGTCCATTTTCCCAACCAAAACCAGCTTTCATAGCATCGTCTATCTTGAATAGCTCATCAGAAATTTCAGGAATTCTATTTTGAACATAGGCAAACATCGCACCAAAGTTCTTTCTATAGAATTCACCTGCTTTGTCTTTTCCGCCAATTAATACCTTAAATCTATCAATTGGTTTGTCTATTGTTTTTGTTAATTCTAAAGTTGCAAATTTTGCTTTCTTAGAAGGGCGGTACTCTAAAGTGTCTAAATCTAACGTTAGAATTTCTTTTTTTCCGTTTGCATCGACAGATTTTTTATAAAAACCTTGGCCTGTCTTGCTTCCTAACCACTTATTATCCATCATGGTATTTATAAAACCTGGAAGTTTAAACAATTCATGGGCTTCATCATTAGGACAGTTTTCATAAATACCATTGGCAACATGCACTAAAGTATCTAAACCAACAACATCTACCGTTCTAAAAGTAGCAGATTTTGGTCTACCAATAACCGGTCCGGTTAATTTGTCTACTTCTTCAACAGTTAAACCCAATTCTTTTACTTGATGAAATAAAGACTGAATTCCGAAAATTCCGATTCTATTTCCAATGAAAGCAGGTGTGTCTTTGGCTAAAACAGAAGTTTTTCCTAAGAATTTTTCACCGTACATCATTAAGAAGTCGGTAACTTCTTGAGCGCAATCTGGACCAGGAACAACTTCAAAAAGTTTTAAATATCTTGGTGGATTAAAAAAGTGAGTTACGGCAAAATGCTTTTTAAAATCTTCACTTCTTCCTTCATTCATAAACTGAATAGGAATACCAGAAGTATTAGAAGAAATAATAGTTCCTGGAGTTCTATGTTTTTCTAGTTTTTCAAAAACGATCTTTTTAATATCTAGTCTTTCAACTACAACTTCCATAATCCAATCTACATCAGCAACTTTTGCAATGTCATCTTCTAAATTACCTGTAGTAATTCTGTTTGCAAATTTTTGATGATAAATAGGTGAAGGTTTCGATTTTAAAGAAGTTGTTAATGCATCATTTACTAAACGATTGCGAACAACTTTGTCTTCTAACGTTAATCCCTTTGCTTTCTCTTGAGCGGTTAATTCTCTTGGAACAATATCCAATAAGAGAACTTCTACGCCAATATTAGCAAAATGACAAGCAATACCACTTCCCATAATTCCGGAACCAATAATTGCTATTTTTTTAATTCTTCTAGTCATTTGGTTGATTTTTAAACTGCTTTTTTACTTGTTTCTTTATAAATTTCTTTGTCTGCAATTAATTTGTTTATTACTGAAGTTACCTTGAAAAAACCTTCCAAATCCTTTTCTGTAACATTATTAATTACGGTTTCATTAAATAGAATTACGTGTCCTTTAGACACCTTCCGCATTTCTTTGCCGTAATCTGTTAACTTTATAAGTACACTTCTACCATCATCTGGATTCTTCTCTCTAGAAATTGCACCTTTATCTTCCATGTTTTTTAAAATTCTAGAAAGACTTGTTGGTTCCATCCCCATTAAAGGACCTAAAGCTGTAGAAGGTGTTCCTTTTTCGGTATCAATATTTAATAAAACAAAGGCTGTTGCCATGGTACTATCGTGCTTTGCGGCTTGTTCATTATATACTTTTGCAACGGCTTGCCAAGTTGCTCTTAATTGATGATCTATTGATGTATGTTTATTCATTGCTTCAAATATATACTAATTTATTATGCATGCATAGTAAATTGTAAAAAAGTTATGCACGCATAGTAAATTTTAACACAATTTTTACTGTAACGTTTGTTGTTGTTGAACTACTAATACATAGAAAATATGTAGTTTTGTCTAGCTTTCTATTCAAAAAAAAGAAAATTTTATTTATGAAAAATTTATTAGAAATTAATAATGTTGTAAAAAAATATGGCGATTTTACAGCATTAAATGATGTTTCCATTCACATACCAAAAGGCAGTGTTTATGGTTTGTTAGGGCCTAATGGTGCCGGGAAAACCTCATTAATTAGAATCGTTAATCAGATAACATTACCAGATAGTGGTTCTATTATTCTAGATGGCGAAGTTCTGGCACCGCACCATACCGCACAAATTGGTTATTTACCAGAAGAACGTGGTTTGTATAAGTCTATGAAAGTAGGTGAGCAAGCGTTGTATTTAGCGCAGTTAAAAGGATTGAGTAAAGCAGAGGCAAAAAAACGCTTGAAATATTGGTTTGATAAATTTGATATTTCTGCATGGTGGAATAAAAAAATAGAAGAACTCTCTAAAGGAATGGCACAAAAAGTGCAGTTTATTGTAACGGTAATGCACAAGCCAAAGTTGTTGATTTTTGACGAGCCTTTTTCTGGTTTCGACCCTATAAATGCACAATTAATTGCTAATGAAATTTTACAGTTACGAGATGAAGGGGCAACTATTATTTTCTCTACCCATAGAATGGAATCTGTTGAAGAGATGTGTGATGAAATTGCTTTGATTGATAAGTCTAATAAAATTTTAGATGGAAAGTTAGTAGATATTAAACGTGAATTTAGAACCCATATGTTTCAGGTAGGTTTAAAAACAGTAAATATAGCGGCAGTAGAAAAGGAATTAAAAGAGAACTTTAAAGTGTTTCCTGCAGATTTTAAATTATTAAATGAAGGTCTGGCTTTAAATGTAAAGTTAAATGCTACAGATAATTCTAACGATTTATTATCATTTTTAACAAGTAGAGGAGAAGTGCAGCATTTTTTAGAATTGATACCAAATGCAAACGATATTTTTATTCAGGCAATAAATAAAAACAGTTAATTATGAGCAAATTAAAATTAATTATTCACAGAGAGTTTATTGCAAAGGTTCGAAATAAATCATTTATAATGATGACTTTTTTGAGTCCAATAATTTTGGTAGGTATGGGTTTTTTGATCTATTTTCTAACACAGAAAAATGATGAAAAAATTAAGGAGATTGTGTATGTAGATAATTCTGGCATGTTTTCTAAAGAAGATTTTAGAGACACAAAGACTATTAAATACATAGATTATTCTGCCCTAGGAGTGGCGTTGACTAAGAAAAAAGTGGAAGAAGGTGATTATTACGGGGCACTTCTAATTCCGAAACAAGACAGCTTAGAATTATTGGCAAAATCAATAGAATTTTATTCAAAAGATTCTCCAGGAATGTCTGTTATGAGCTCTTTAGAAAATAAAATTGAACAGAAAATTAGAAATGAGAAACTAAATAGTTTTGGCATTGATTTAGAAAAGATAAAAGCTTCTAAAATTAATACAGACATTAAAATGTTGAATTTTTCTGGTGAAGAATCTTCAAAATTAATAAACGGATTAAAAATTGGTGTTGGTGCAATTTCAGGCTACTTATTAATGATGTTTGTAATTATCTATGGATCTTCTGTTATGCGAAGTGTTATCGAAGAAAAAACAAGTAGAATTATAGAAATTATTGTGTCTTCTGTAAAGCCTTTTCAACTAATGTTGGGCAAAATATTAGGAAATGCCTCTGCAGGTTTATTACAGTTCTTAATATGGGGAATTATAATTTTTGTTATCTCTACCGTGGCCTCTGCTGTTTTTGGGGTAGATATGGCAGAAATGCAATCAGCAAGAATACCTGCAGAACAAATGGATGCTGTAAAACAGGCTACAGCTGGCGACAAGGGGCAACTTATTATTCAAGAAATTTTGAAATTACCGCTTCTAAAAATGTTTGTGTTATTTATCTTTTACTTTTTAGGAGGTTTTATGTTATACAGTTCTCTTTTTGCAGCTGTTGGCGCAGCCGTAGATAATGAAACAGATACACAACAATTTATGTTGCCTATTATGTTCCCTTTAATTTTGGGTGTTTATGTTGGTTTTGCAACTGTTATTAATGATCCGCATGGTTCTATTGCAGTTTTATTTTCACATATTCCGTTTACAAGTCCTATTGTTATGTTAATGCGTGTGCCTTTTGGTGTCTCTTGGACAGAGTTAATAATTTCTATGACGTTATTATTGGTTACTTTTGTTTTTATGGTGTGGTTGGCTGCAAAAATCTACAGAGTTGGTATTTTGATGTATGGAAAGAAACCAACATATAAAGATTTATATAAATGGTTAAAATATAAAGGCTAGATGCAAGATAAATTAGAACAAGTAGCAGATACTATTTTTGAGGAGGCTAATTCAATTTTAGATTATACTTTTACGTTTAGTGAAGAAATAAGTATTTCTTTTAAAGGATTATTGTCTGTGGCAATTGCCATTATTATAACGGCTTTTGTGCTAAAACTAGTAAGAAGATTTATCACTAGAAAGATACCAGAAAATGATAAAGTTAAATTCGTAAGTGTTTTTAGCTATATAAGATGGGTAATCTTTATTGCTATTTTTTTAATTGCTATGGATGCTTCAGGAGTAAATGTAACAGCACTTTTTGCGGCATCAGCGGTACTTTTAATTGGTGTTGGTTTAGCTTTACAGACCTTATTTCAAGACATAATATCGGGTATTTTTATTCTAGTAGACCAGTCTGTGCATGTTGGTGATATTATTGAATTAGAAGGTAAAGTTGGTAGGGTTTTAGATATAAGACTTAGAACTACAAGGGCTGTAACTATTGATAATAAGGTTTTAGTAATTCCGAATCATTTATATTTAACCAATATTTTGTTTAATTGGACAGAGAACGGAACAGAAACTAGAGAATCTGTTAATATTGGTGTGGCCTATGGTAGTGATGTAGCGCTTGTAAAACAACTTTTATTAGATTCGGCTAAAAATCATAAAAAGGTTTTAATAGCGCCAGTTCCTAAGGTGCTGTTTACCGATTTTGCTGATAGTTCTTTGAATTTTAAACTTATTTTTACGCTAAATGATAGCTTTGAAACTAGATTTGTACAAAGTGATTTACGCTTTGAAATAGATAAAAAATTTAGAGAGCATAATATTAAAATTCCTTTTCCTCAGAGAGATGTTCATTTTTTTCAAAATAAGTTATAAATAAAAGAGTTATAAAGCAGTAGATTTAGGATTGAGTATTATTTTTAGCAAAATTTTAAAATTAAAAATGCATGAGTAAGATATTAATTATTGAAGATGAAGCTGTTATTAGAAGAGTTTTGTCAAAGATTATTTCAGAAGAAAATGAATCTTATAATGTAGAGCAGGCAGAAGACGGATTGTTAGGAATTGAAATGATTATGAACAATGATTATGATTTGGTTTTATGCGATATTAAAATGCCAAAAATGGATGGTGTTGAGGTGTTAGAAAAAGCGAAGAAAATTAAACCAGAAATACCAATTGTTATGATTTCTGGGCATGGAGATTTAGATACAGCAGTAAATACAATGCGCTTGGGTGCTTTTGATTATATATCTAAGCCACCAGATTTAAACAGGCTTTTAACTACCGTAAGAAATGCATTGGATAAAAAAGTACTGATTGTAGAAAATAAACGTCTAAAAAATAAAGTAAGCAAAAGTTACCAGATGATTGGTGAAAGTACTGCTATTTCTCATATTAAAGATATTATAGAAAAAGTAGCTGCTACAGATGCAAGAGTTTTAATTACTGGTCCAAACGGAACAGGAAAAGAATTAGTAGCGCATTGGTTGCACGAAAAATCAGATAGAGTAAAAGCGCCAATGATTGAAGTAAACTGTGCTGCAATTCCTTCAGAACTAATAGAAAGTGAGCTATTCGGTCATGTAAAAGGTTCTTTTACAGGAGCAAATAAAGACAGAGCAGGTAAGTTTGAAGCTGCAAATGGAGGTACTATTTTTTTAGATGAAATTGGAGATATGAGTTTGTCTGCGCAAGCAAAAGTATTACGTGCTTTGCAAGAAAGTAAAATTTCTAGAGTTGGTTCAGATAAAGATATAAAGGTAAATGTTAGAATTGTTGCTGCCACAAATAAAAATCTAAAAGAAGAAATTTCTGAAGGTAGGTTTCGAGAAGATTTGTATCATAGGTTGGCCGTAATTTTAATTAAAGTACCTGCATTAAATGATCGAAGAGAAGACATCCCTTTATTAATAAGTTTTTTCGCCAATAAAATAACAAAAGAACAAGGAATGCCAGAAAAAACATTTTCTTCTCAAGCGATTACTTTATTACAAAAGTATGATTGGACTGGTAACATACGAGAGTTAAGAAATGTTGTGGAACGTTTAATAATTCTTGGAGAAAAAGAAGTTTCTGTAAATGATATAAAATTATTCGCTAGTAAGTAAATTTATACATGTAACTAATAGCAAATTATACTACTAAAAAAGGGAATCAAAATAATTTGATTCCCTTTTTTAATAAAACTTAGACTGTATTACTCTTTAAACATCCAAGAAACCTAGGTGCATTACCTTTGTCCAAGCAACCACAAAATCATTAACAAAGCGCTCTTTTGCATCATCTGCAGCATACACTTCCGCAATAGCTCTTAGTTCTGTATTTGATCCAAAAATTAAATCTGCTCTTGTTCCTCTATATTTAATAACACCTGTTTTTCTATCCGATCCCTCAAATAGAGTGGCGTCACTAGAAGTTGCTTTCCAAGTAGTACTAAAATCTAAAATATTTACCAAGAAATCATTCGAAAGGGTACCAACAGTATCTGTGAACACTCCATATTTAGAAGCATCATAATTGGTTCCTAAAGTTCTCATACCAGCAACTAAGACAGTCATTTCTGGAATACTAAGTGTTAATAATTGTGCTTTGTCAATTAATAATTCTTCCGCTGCTAGATTTAGGTCTTTCTTAATGAAATTTCTAAATCCATCTGCTTTCGGTTCTAAATAACCAAAAGAAGCAACATCTGTTTGTTCTTGAGAAGCATCTCCTCTTCCAGAGGTAAAAGGAACAGCAATGTTATACCCTGCATTTTTTACTGCTTTTTCAACAGCTACATTTCCTCCTAAAACAATTAAATCTGCCATAGAAACAATGCCGTTAAACTCTTTTTGAATGGCCTCTAAAATAGTAAGTACTTTTTTTAGTTCGTACGGATTATTTGCTGCCCAACTTTTTTGAGGTTCTAAACGAATTCTACCTCCATTTGCGCCACCTCGCATGTCTGAACCTCTATATGTTGAAGCAGATGCCCAAGCAGTAGTTGCTAATTGAGAAATTGATAAATTGGTATTTGAAATAGCCTCTTTTAAGGTTGTTATTTCTGAATCAGAAAGGACTGTTCCTTGAGGAATTGGATCTTGCCAAAGTAATTCTTCTTTTGGAACTTCTGGACCTAAATAACGAGAAATTGGCCCCATATCTCTGTGGGTTAATTTATACCACGCTCTTGCAAAAGCATCTTCAAAAGCTTTGTGGTCTTTATGAAAACGTTTAGAAATTTCTAAATATTTAGGATCTACTTTTAAAGCGATATCCGCAGTAGTCATCATTAAATCTTGTGTATTCTTAGCATCACCGGCTTTTGGTGCTTTTTTTGCATTTGACGCTGCTGTAGGTTTCCATTGATGTGCACCTGCGGGGCTCTTGGTTAATTCCCAATCATAATTTAATAAAACATCAAAATAATCATGATCCCAAGTTATTGGATTGGGTGTCCAAGCGCCTTCTATTCCGCTTGTAATCGTATCATCTAAAACACCAGACTTGTAAGTGTTTTTCCAACCAGTGCTCATTTCTTCTATTGGAGCTCCATGTGGTGATGGCCCAACATAGGTGTCTGGATTAGCAGCACCATGTGCTTTACCAAATGTATGTCCGCCAGCAACAAGAGCTACTGTTTCTTCATCATTCATTGCCATTCTTCCAAAAGTTTCTCTTACGTCTTTAGCAGAACCCATTGGATCTGGATTTCCGTTAGGTCCTTCAGGATTTACATAAATCCAACCCATCATTACAGCTCCAAGCGGATCTTCTAACTCACCCTCTTTATAACGTTCTTCATTGGCTCCCATAACGGTTTCAGAACCCCAATATATATCTTGTTCTGGTTCCCAAATGTCTTCTCGTCCGCCTGCAAATCCGAAGGTTTTAAATCCCATAGATTCCATTGCGGAGTTTCCTGCAAGAATCATTAAATCTGCCCATGATAATTTATTTCCATACTTCTTTTTAATTGGCCAAAGTAATAAACGTGCTTTGTCTAAATTACCATTATCTGGCCAACTATTTATTGGCGCAAAACGCTGTGAACCAGAACGTGCGCCACCACGCCCATCTCCAACTCTGTAAGTACCAGCACTATGCCAAGCCATACGAACCATAAAAGGACCATAACTCCCATAATCTGCTGGCCACCAATCTTGTGAATCAGTCATAAAATGGTTTACATCTTTTTTTAATTCTGCATAATCAATACTCTTAAAAGCAGTTGCATAATCAAAATCTTTAGCCATTGGGTTTGAGGCTTCTCCGTTTTGACGAAGAATGTTTAACTTTAACTCATTTGGCCAAAAATCTCGAACAGAAGTTCCACCCCCAGCTGTTTGTTTTTGAGTACCTCCCATAAATGGGCATTGGCTAATATTTCCGTTGTTATTATTCATTTTTTTGACTTTTTTAAAAATTGATAATACCCAAACTTACAATAAAATTTTAAATAATTTTTATCTATATTTTTTATTTAATCATAGTTAAAAACTATATAATTTAATCTACGAGTTTGTTTATTTATCAAAAGATAATTGAATTCGATTGCGGGTTATGAACACTATAAGTAAAGCTGATATATCTATAAATAGTTAACATTAAATTTTTTAGTTACAAGATACATTAGGGTATTATATTTGCAGCTTGAAAATAAATAATAATATCATAAATAATTTTTAAAGTATGGCAACATTAGTAGGTAAGAAATTTCCAGATTTAAACGTAGATACCATGAATGAAATGGGTGATACTTTTAAATTAAATGTATTAGAAGAAGCAGTAAAAAACAAAAAGAAAGTATTATTATTTTGGTACCCAAAAGATTTTACATTTGTTTGTCCGACAGAATTACATGCTTTTCAAGCTGCATTGGGAGAATTCGAAAAAAGAAATACAATTGTAATTGGTGCTTCTTGTGATACTCCAGAGGTTCATTTTGCATGGTTAAGTACTTCTAAGGATAATGGTGGAATTGAAGGTGTAACCTACCCAATCTTAGCAGACAGCAATAGAAATTTATCATCAATCTTAGGAATTTTAGATATCACCAATGAAACTTTTGATGAAGTTTCACAAACAATTCAAGTAGAGGGAGATAACGTAACGTACAGAGCAACTTACTTAATTGATGAAGAAGGAACTGTTTTTCATGAAGGAGTAAATCATATGCCAGTTGGTCGAAATGTAAACGAGTTTTTACGTTTAGTTGACGCGTATGCGCATGTTCAAAAAAATGGTGAAGTTTGTCCTGCAAACTGGGAAGAAGGAAAAACAGCAATGGCCCCAAATGCAAAAGGAACTGCTGAATATTTAGCTGCTCACTTAAATTAATTATTAAGGATGGTTCAAGAATTAAGTCAAGATAATTTAGCCGAATTGGTATCGGATAACAAAACCGTTATTGTACAATATACTGCTACATGGTGCGGAAATTGTAGAATTATGAAACCAAAATTTAAAAAGTTAGCTTCAGAAAATGAAAACATAACTTTTATAATTGTTGATGCAGAAAAATTTCCAGAGAGCAGAAAATTGGCAGATGTAAGTAATTTACCAACTTTTGCAACTTTTGAAGGAGGTACTTTTAAAAATCAAACACAAACAAATAAGTTTGATGTGTTGAAGGAATTAGTAAACGAAGTAATTTAATATGAAGTTACCTGTAATTAAACATCTTACGAGCTTTATTGAAGAAAACGACCAAGACTATGTATTAGAAACTATTGAAACTCTAGAGGCTTTAACAGAAGTTCCGTCTTTAAAAGATGAGGAATTAGATGTTATTGGAGAGTTAATATCGAATATGTATGGTGCACTTGAAGTAGATAAAATGGTAAAAGAGGGAGCACCAAAGAAAGAAGCGTTAAATACTTTTATGAAACGTGTTTTGGGTGCTATAGATCAATAAAATAGAAACTATTTTATATGTAAAATCTCAAGTGAAAACTTGAGATTTTTTTATTTTCTAATTTTTGATTTAATAAAAACGCCAGTTTCTTTTCCCCAAACTTTGTATGTTAATTCTGAAGGATGCATGCCATCACTAAAGAAAAGTTTAGAGTCATTGGTGGGTAATGTGTTTCTTTTACTCCATGCTTTCAAAGTAATAACTTCATTATTATAATATATGTTTGGTTTGTTATTTACCAAAATATGTAAATGTTCTCCTAAAACTTCAACTAAATTACCAATCACAAATTTAATCGGTTTTGTAAATGCAGGAAACTCCTTGATAGGAGGCATATTTGTAAAGAATATTGGAGTTTCGGGGAATTTAATTTGTAATAAGTTTATAAGATTTTCTATTGCCTTTGTCCATTTTTTAGGCGAATTTAGTGTAAAAGCATCGTTTCCACCCATTCCAATAACAATAAGATCAGTAGTTTTTTCTTCAATTTTAGGAATAATTTTTTTACAAACTTGTTGCACAGTATAACCACTTTTTGCATATACTCGCCAATTAATGTTGCTTTTTAGTTCAGTAGAAAGGGAGTTTGCTAAAGCACCTGTAAATCCGTTTTCATGAAACTCTACACCAACTCCTGCAATGGTACTTTCACCAATAGAAAGTAGGTGTAAAGTATCTTTAAAATTACCATTTACAAAACCTTTTGGGTTTTTTGCTTCTGGAAGCTTAGGAATTTCTTTTTTAATTTTTTTCCCTTGAAAATATAAAACAGGTAATAGCGATAAAGAAATAAATACATCAAAAAAATATCTTAATTTATTGGTCATTTTCTGTATTCACTTTTTCTTCATTCACTTTTTTAATAATAGCTTTCAAACGTTCTTTATGTAGCTGTTTTTCTAGTTTCACTTTGTTAATTTTCCGATTCATTAACTTGGTGTGCTTTGCTTTATTCAACGTATTTTTTGCTTTTCCTTTTTTTGGCATCTTATGTGTTATCAATAAAATATACAAATAGAATAAACGCTTCTATTTTTTATTCAAATTCTACTATCTTCGTTTTTTACAAAAATAAGAAAATATAATGGGAAGAAGTTTAAAAGAGTATATAGTTATTGGACTTAAAGGAATGGCAATGGGATCGGCAGATGTAGTTCCTGGGGTTTCTGGAGGTACAATTGCATTTATTTCTGGAATTTATGAAGAGCTTTTAGAATCGATAAGCAATATAAACTTTAAACTATTAAAAACGTTAAAATCAGAAGGAATAAAAGCTGCTTGGAAACAAGTAAACGGTTCTTTTTTATTAGCACTTTTTGTTGGAGTTTCTATCAGTATTTTTTCTTTGGCAAAAACCATTAAATGGTTGTTAGAAAACGAACCCATTTTATTGTGGTCTTTCTTTTTCGGATTGGTGTTAGCGAGTATTATTTATATAGGGAAACAAGTAGAAACCTGGAATGCTAAGATTATTATTATATTCATTTTAGGTATTTCATTTGGTTATTTAGTTACGGTTGTACCTCCTACAAATGTTGGTGAAATTAATTATTTATTTTTAGTTTTTGCAGGTGCTATTGCTTCTTGTGCCATGATTTTACCTGGAATTTCAGGGGCTTATATTTTATTATTATTAGGAGCATATCCAATTGTTATGACTGCGATTACAACTAAAGATTATAAAATTATTGCAGCAGTTGCATTGGGTGTAATTATTGGGTTGCTTTCATTTGCAAGATTATTAAAATGGCTTTTTTCAAATTATAAGAACCAAATGTTAATTGTATTGACTGGTCTTATGTTAGGTTCTTTAAATAAAGTTTGGCCATGGAAAGAGGCTGTCTCTACTTATATAGACAGACATGGAGTTATAAAACCCTTAGTAGAACAAAGTATTTCACCATTTTCTTTTGATGGCGACCCTAAATTAATGTTTGCAATTATTTTAGCATTTGTTGGTTTTGGCTTAATTTTATTAATGGAAAAATTAGCAGTTAAAAAAGAGTAATGCAAAAAGAACGAACTTTTTCACAGAAAATAACTCTTTTTTTAAAGGGTTTGGCAATGGGTGCGGCAAACAAAGTACCTGGTGTTTCTGGCGGAACAGTTTCTTTTGTTCTTGGTTTTTATGAAGAATTAATTTATTCTTTTAGAAAAATTAACTACGTGGCTCTAAAGCTCTTAATTAACTTTCGATTTAAAAGTTTTTTCAGCTATGTAAATGGCTCGTTTTTATTGTTAGTTATGGGTGGAAGTATTTTTAGCTACTTCAGTATTTCTTTAGTTTTAGATTATTTTTTACAGCAATATGAACTCTATGTTTGGAGTTGGTTTTTTGGAATGATAATAGGGTCCGTTTATTACATTGGTAAAGATTTTGACAAATGGAATAGCGCAAATACAATTTCTTTAATAGTAGGTATTTCTGTAGGTTTAGGAATTAGTTTTTTAAACCCAGCAAAAGAGAATGATAACCTTTGGTTTGTTTTTATTTGTGGAATAATTGGTGTTTCTGGGATGACGCTTCCTGGGCTTTCAGGCTCTTTTATCCTAATTTTAATGGGTAATTATGTGTTATTATTAGTAGATTCTGTAAATGAATTACTGTTTGTAGTTACCAATTTAATAACTGGTAATTTTGAAGTATTAGAGGATCCAGAAAAAATTAGATATCTTAAAATAATTAGTGTTTTTACGTTAGGTTCTGTATTTGGCTTAGTTTCTATTAGTCATGTATTAGGGTATGTTTTAAAAAGATGGAATACTTTTGTTACTGCTATAATTATTGGTTTTATAACAGGTTCTTTGGGGATTGTTTGGCCTTGGAAAAAAGCTATTTATTTAATTAATAATGAAACGCTGTTGTTAGACAAAAAAGGGAATAAAATTATTGAGAACTACAACCGATTTATACCAGATTTTTCACTTTTAGAAACTTGGGTTGCCATATTTTATATTATTTTTGGTATCTTATTAGTATTAAGCATAGATTATTATGGAAGAAAAAAAAAATAAAGTTTTCGGTCTTTTAGGTAAAAATATTTCTTACTCATTCTCTAGAGGCTATTTTGCTAAAAAGTTTGAGTTATTAGGTTTAAATAAACATGAATATAAAAATTTTGATATTCAAGACATCGCAGATTTTTCTTCAATAATTAAGGATGAAACCTGTTTAAAAGGAATAAATGTAACAATTCCATACAAAGAGGAGGTAATACAGTATTTAGACACCTTAGATAAAACTGCAAAAGAAATAGGAGCTGTAAATACTATTAAATTCACAAAAAGAGGAAATTTAAAGGGTTATAATACAGACGTTGTAGGTTTTGAGAACTCAATTTCTCCTTACTTTAAATCACATCATAAATTTGCCTTAATACTAGGAACTGGAGGCGCTTCTAAAGCAATCGCATATGCACTTAAAAAGAATAAAATACAGTATAAATTTGTTTCTAGGAAACCTTCAGGAAAAGAGGAGATTTCTTATGATGCCTTAACGAATGAGGTGCTCAATAAATATCACATAATTGTTAATTGTACGCCAATAGGAACTTCACCAGATATTCATGTATCACCAAATATTCCGTATCAATTTTTATCAGAGAAACACTTATTATTCGATTTAATATACAATCCAGAAATTTCTACTTTTTTAGCAAAAGGAAAACAACAAGGTGCAAGTATTAAAAATGGTTTCGAAATGTTAGAAATGCAAGCTGAGGAATCTTGGAGAATTTGGAATGCATCAATATAATAGATTTTAGGCTCACTTTTTGTGTAATTAGTAAGTTGTCTGTATCTTTATACACTATTAATAATAGTGAATTATTAACCGAACTTAAACATTATGAATATGTTAGATAATAATGAAGAAAACGTTGAAAAAACGGTAAAAACAAATGAAGTCTTAGTAAACGAGGTTGCAGATGTAAAGGTAGATGAACCGATAGTAGTTGAAGAAGTGTTAGAGGAGATTCCTAAAGAGACAGAACTCGAGGTAACAGCTTCAGTCGAAAAAGTAGTTAATAAAGCGCAGGATGAGGTGAAGACTGATAAAATTGTTGCTACAGATTATACTATTTTATCTTTAGAAGAATTAGTAAAAGAACTACAAAATATATTATCTAACAACCCAGTAAATAAAATAAAGGACCAAATAGAAGTTATTAAAAGTGCTTTTAACATAAAGTTTGGTGCTTTATTAGCAGAAAAGAAGAAAGTATTCTTAGAAGAAGGAGGGAATGTAATTGATTTTCAATTTACCAGCGCTATAAAAGGAGATTACAATACGCTATTATCTGATTATAAAAAACAAAGAGATGCGCATTATAATGCTATAGAGAAGCAAATGAATGATAATCTTGATAAAAGAGTTCAAGTAATTGAGGGCTTAAAGAGTCTTATCGAGAATGCGGATGCAAACACGATGTATAAAGAGTTTAGAGTATTGCAAGATACTTGGCGCTCTATTGGTGCCGTTTCTAAAACTCGTTACAATGATACTTGGAAAACATATCATCACCATGTAGAGCGTTTTTATGATTTATTGCATTTAAGTAATGACTTTAGAGACCTAGACTTTAAAAACAATTTAGAAGAAAAATTAAAAATTATTTTAAAAGCTGAAGCTTTAGCAGCATCTGCTGATGTAAACGAAGCCTTTAAAGAATTGCAAGAGTTACACAAGATTTGGAAAGAAGATATTGGACCAGTAGCAAAAGATGTAAGAGAAGAGGTATGGCAGAAATTTAGTGCTATAACTAAAGAAATACACGACAAGCGTCACGAACATTTTCGTGATATGAAGTCGAAGTATCAAGATATTATAGCTTTAAAATTAGCAGTTATCGATCGTTTTAATGCGTACGACACTTCAAATAATAAAACACACAAAGATTGGCAAAATAGTATTGTAGAAACAGAGAAGTTAAGACAAGAGTATTTTAATGCAGGTAAATTGCCATATGCTAAAAGTGAAGAGGTTTGGCAAAAATTTAAAACGGCGACAAAGAAATTTAATAGCTCAAAAAATCATTTTTATAAAGATGAAAAATCTGAGCAACAAGAAAATTTAAAAAAGAAGACCGCTTTAATAGAAGTTGCAGAGTCTTTAAAAGAAAGTGAAGATTGGGAAGTGGCTACAGAAGCAATGAAGAAGATTCAGGCAGATTGGAAAAAGATAGGGCATGTTCCTAGAAAATTTTCTGATGATATTTGGAATAAATTTAAAGCAGCTTGTAACTCTTATTTTGACAGATATCACGATCAGAAAAATTCAGTTAGTAAAGAGCAGCAAGCAAATGTAGATGCGAAGAAAGCCTTTTTAGAGACTTTGAAAGAAAATAAAGAACATACAAAAGAAAGTGTTTTAGATGCTATTAAAACTTGGCAGGAATTAGGGCAATTACCAAGAAATGTTAGACATTTAGAGGGTAAATTTAACAAACAAATAGATAGATTGTTAGAAGGGTTGTCTTTAGACAAGAAAGAAGTTGCCATGCTAAAATTTACGCATGTTATAGATGGTTTGTTTGTAAATGAAGATTTTAGAAAATTAGATTCAGAGCAATTATTTATTAGAAAAAAGATGGACGAAGTTGTGAAAGAAATGCAACAACTAGAAAATAATCTTGGTTTCTTTGCAAATGCTAAAGATGACAATCCGTTAGTCTTAAATGTTAAGAACAGCGTAAATGAATTTAAAGAGGATTTAAAGATTTGGAAAGAAAAACTAAGTTATTTAAGAAAGTTAGATTACTAGTTGACCAGAAAAATAATTCAAAAAAAAACTCGAAGCTTTAAGGCTGTCTCTTATACACATCTGACGCTGCCGACGAC
>OJEO01000078.1_pt1 | contig 53460 bp, 54 predicted proteins | sample 1593621 | NCBI WGS metagenome assembly OJEO01 (sample SAMN05416875, study PRJEB24817) | seawater metagenome | isolation source: Sea water | place: Canada:Atlantic | collected 2013-11
TAATATTTTTTTGCTTTAAGAATGCTTGTTTCGTTTGCCCGCTTGATTTCCATTCGTTAATGATTGACTGCCAGAGCTCTCGTTTTGTCATGTTCTACCCTCGATTAAAGTTTGAGGGCAGTATGTCAGGGATGATTAAAGGATTTTAGATGGGGTTTATTGATCGCTTACTATTAAATCGCCTTCCAAAGGGTATCAAACATCATCTGGTGAGTGCCCGATATCGCATCACTATCGATAACTACAGCAACAGGAAAATCATTTTTAGTTAAGCTGATCATCGCAACTTTAGGTGGATAAATGGCGATATAAGAGGCATCGCCTTCACCTTTCATCCACTTACGTTCTGCCAATTCAGCTTCGTCACCACCTTCACCAATCGCCAATACCCGCACAAAAATACCCTTAGCAATGCGCTGTTTGGTAAAAGTAGGAAAAGGGCGGTATAAATGCTCGCGTAAAGCTTGAGTAGAAATAACCGAGTAAGACTTATCGCCTTTATCGGTAGAACTAAGAATATCTCTTAAAACATACTCAACGCCTTCATCACCTTCATAAAAGCGCACATTACTGGTGGCAAATTCAGGTTTTAAATGACGAAGTGCCGGAATAATATCGCTTTTTAAACTGGATAATGTCGCTTCTAGTTCTTGTTGTTTCTCCTCGGCCAGATCCAATAAGCGAGAAGGGTCTTCAGCTTGAAATATCCGCCGCTTACCTTTAGGTAGATAATTGACAATACCCTTTTTGACTAAAACTTTAAGCGTCTCGTAAGTGCTGCCACGATTGACATCGGCCTTAGCGGCAAGGTCTCTAATCGACGCAGGACCTAACTCAAGCAGTGCAAGATAAATAGCAATTTCACGATCACTAAGGTCGAGAGATTTTAACGATGATAAATTCATAAGATGATTGGCAGTTCAAAATGAACAACGATCATAAATCATTGTCATTTTTTTTGTGACAAAAATTATTGTAAATAATATAAAAGACCATAAACTGGCCAACTAATAATTTACACAATCACTTTTCAGTTTAATATCTTATAAAACGTATAAATAAGTTATCGCTTTAAGTGTCTCCTCATTTGTCAGCTTATTTGCCACATGGAAGAATAAAAAAAATGACTATCGATGTCGTCGTACTCGCAGCCGGCCAAGGCTCGCGCATGAAATCCCTATTGCCTAAAGTTTTGCACCCAATCGCTGGCAAACCTATGCTAGCCCACGTATTAGACAGCGCTAAAGCGGTTAACGCCGACGCGATGCATGTGGTGATTGGACATGGCGCAGAAAAAGTTAAAACCGCCTTCGAAAATGAAAAGAACCTAAGCTGGGCGCTACAAGCCGAGCAAAAGGGCACAGGCCATGCCGTGATGATGGCGCTAGATAGCCTAGCAGCAGAGGGCACCACCTTAATTTTATACGGTGACGTTCCGCTAACGCAGCCATCCACAATACAAGCATTGATCGAATTGTCTAATCAACAGCAGCTTGGCTTATTAACAGTCAACATGGCCGATAGCACAGGTTATGGCCGCATCGTGCGTGATGCAGACAATAAAATAACCGCCATTGTTGAGCACAAAGATGCCAATGCCGAGCAGTTATTAATTAAAGAAGTGAATACCGGTATTTTAGCGGTGCCAACGGCTAAGTTGCATCAATGGTTGCCAACCCTGAGCAACGACAATGCCCAAGGCGAATATTATTTAACCGACATCATCGCCATGGCGGTTGCCAATGGCCTAACGGTTGAAACCCTGCAGCCAGAAAACGAACAAGAAACCTACGGCGTGAATAATCGCCAGCAACAAGCCGAGTTAGAGCGCTGGTATCAAACTCAGCGCGTGAATGCTTTGATGGCAAACGGCGTAACGGTATTAGACCCCGCGCGCTTGGATATTCGTTTAGGTAGCTCTTTAGATAAGACAGCTAATGCAGGTTTAACCGTCGGCAACGACGTAGTGATCGATATTAACGTTATCCTAGAAGGCGACGTAACCTTGGGCGATGGCGTAGAAATTGGTCCGAATTGCATCATTAAAAACTCAACGCTAGCCGCAGGCACTAAAGTAGAGGCCTTCTCTCATATCGAAGATGCAATGGTTGCTCAATCTTGCACCATAGGCCCGTACGCGCGTTTACGCCCAGGGGCTGATTTAGCCGACGGCGCAAAAGTAGGCAACTTCTGCGAAGTGAAAAAATCACACATTGGCGCTGGCGCAAAAGTAAATCACCTAACCTACATTGGTGATGCCACTATCGGCGCAAATGCCAACATCGGCGCAGGTACCATTACTTGTAACTACGATGGCGTGAACAAATTCAAAACAGAAATTGGTGAAAATGCCTTCATAGGTTCCAATTCCTCATTAGTTGCTCCGGTAAAAATCGGGGCAAATGCCACAGTTGCGGCAGGTTCTACGGTAACAAAAGAAGTCGCTGCAGCAGAACTGGCAGTTGCACGTGGTAAACAAAGAAATATCAGTGGCTGGCAGCGTCCAGTAAAAACTGAAGCAAAATTATAATAGAATTAAAACGGAATTAGATAATCATGTGCGGAATTGTTGGTGCTATTGCACAGCGTAATGTTAGCGAAATTTTATTAGAAGGCCTTCGTCGCCTTGAATACCGTGGATACGATTCTGCGGGCTTAGCCATTTTAGATGCAAACGGTAATATTCAGCGTACCCGTGCACTGGGCAAAGTAATCGAATTAGAAAATGCCATCTCTGCTAAATACGGCGAAGCCGGTTTGCAAGGAACTATCGGTATCGCTCATACCCGTTGGGCAACCCACGGCGTACCCAGTGAAGAAAATGCTCACCCACACATGTCTTCCGACGAAGTAGTATTGGTGCATAACGGCATTATCGAAAACTACCAAGACTTAAAAGTAGAGCTGAAAGAACAAGGTTATGTATTCAATTCACAAACCGATTCAGAAGTGGTTATTCACCTGATTCACCGTGAATTGAAACAAAACGACTTTGCTACTGCGGTTAAAAATACCATCTCACATCTTGATGGTGCTTTTGCATTAGCCATTATGCAAAAAGGCAATCAAGAAGAAATGTGGGTAGCTCGTCAAGGTTCTCCACTGGTTATTGGCGTGGGTATGGACGAGTTCTACGTCGGTTCAGACCCATTAGCGCTATTGCAAGTCACCGACCGTTTCATCTATCTAGAAGAAGGCGATCTTGCGCACATCACACGTAAAAAGCTGACGATTTTAGATAAAAGCCATAATCAAGTAGAACGTGCGATTAGCGTATTCGACCACAAGGTTGGCACCGCCAGCAAAGGCGAATACAAGCACTTCATGCTGAAAGAAACCTTTGAACAGCCAACGGTAATCAAGCAGTGTTTAGAAGGTCGTATTTCAGAAACTAAAGTACTCGACCAAGCGTTTGGTGTGAATGCCGGTGAATTGCTCGATAAAGTAGAAGCCGTACAAATCATCGCTTGTGGTACCAGCTATCACTCGGGCATGGTGGCAAAATACTGGATAGAAAAATACGCCAACCTACCTTGCCAGGTCGAAGTGGCTAGTGAATTCCGCTATCGCCATACCGTGATCGCGAAAAACACATTACTGATTACCATTTCTCAATCGGGTGAAACGGCAGATACGTTAGCGGCATTGCGCAAAGCAAAAGAAAAAGGCTTATTAGCCAGCATGACCGTATGCAACGTGCCAGGGTCTTCCTTAGTGCGCGAATCCGACATGTGCCTAATGACCAACGCTGGCCCAGAAATTGGTGTTGCTTCAACTAAAGCCTTCACCACCCAGCTAACCGCCTTGTTGTTGTTGACCGTAGCGTTAGCAAAACGTAATGGTTTAAGCGAAGCAGCAGAAGCAGAAATTGTTTCAGCCTTGCACCAGCTGCCTAGCTTGGTTCAGAAAGCGCTTGATTTAGATCCAAAAATTCAAAAAATCAGCGAATTATTTGCCGATAAACACCACAGCTTATTCTTAGGCCGTGGCCCAATGTACCCGATTGCTCAAGAAGGTGCGTTGAAGCTTAAAGAAATTTCATACATTCACGCTGAAGCCTACCCAGCCGGTGAGTTGAAGCATGGCCCGTTAGCGTTAGTTGACGAAGACATGCCAATCATTGCCGTGGCACCAAAGAATGATTTGCTAGAGAAACTGGTTTCTAACCTAGAAGAAGTGAAAGCCCGTGGCGGTGAACTGTTCGTCTTTGCTGATGAATCGGTAAACCTGCATGATCTAGACGACCAACACCTAGTATCACTACCCACAGTACCTAGCTGCCTAGAGCCGATTGTCTACATCATTCCTCTACAACTGCTGTCATATCACGTTGCCGTATTAAAAGGCACCGATGTGGACCAGCCTAGAAATTTGGCCAAATCGGTTACCGTAGAATAATTGTAAGTTATTGATTTGTAAGGCTTTTATGCTTTATATTGATTAACAATAAAGTCGTTAACTCAGCTGTTAAACAAGCCACCCCAGCGTTCTTTTTAAAGAATAGTTGAGGTGGCTTTTTTATTGGCTCATCGGATATTGAATGCACAAAATTAACAGGGTTGGATTTCGACCCTGTTTTATAACCAGTATTGAAACTACTCGGTGATTAAGGTGCAATAGTGGGTATTGATAGGTTATTTATCAATAAGCTAGCAAAACACCGTCCGTATTCTCAAGGAAGAACACATGCCTCAAGACAATCCAGAAAACCTATCTGCCATTATTGCGCTCGCAATTTTTGTACTGCCAATCATCGTTGCACTTTTCTATCGCTACAAAGCTAAAAAACTGAAAGGCAGCCTTGCCAAAAGCCAGCTTGACATCACCACCATAAAGGCCGAGCGCGACAGTTTAATTGAAACCCTAAAGCCTATAACCGATGTGAAGCAAGAAGCAGGGCGTCTGTATTCAGAGGCAGATGCAGCCAATTTGAATGCAAAAGCCGTATTGAAAGCCGCCAAAGAAAAAGCGCAAGAGTTAGTAGACCAAGGCCAAAGCGAAGCTGATAAAACAATAGAATCGGCTAAAAGTCGGGCGCAAGAGATTGCAGGCTCAGCGCTTGAGGCCAAAGAGAAAGCCGACAGCTATGCAGCGGCCATCAAAGCAATGAAAAATACCATAGAAGGTTATCAAGACGATTACATCATCCCGAATCATTCTGTATTAGATGACTTAGCCGATGAATATAGCCACAAAGAGGCAGGAGAGCAGTTGAAGCTAGCTCGCAAACGTGTGAAGGACATGGTGAAAGATAGTCGTGCAGCCGACTGTGATTATGCTGAAGCTAATCGTCGAGCTTATGCGATACATTTTGCAGTCGATGCCTTCAACGGCAAAGTAGACACTGCGCTAGCCAAAGTGAAACACGATAACTATGGCAAGATTAAACAAGCGATCATAGATGCCTATGCCTTGGTTAACCACAATGGCCAACCCTTCCGAAATGCCAGAATTGAGCAAGAATACCTAGATGCCCGATTAGAAGAACTAAAATGGGCGGTAGCAACACATGAATTACGCCAACAAGAACTAGCCGAGCAAAAGGAGCTGAGAGAGCAAATACGCGAAGAAGAGAAAGCGCGACGTGAAATGGAAAAAACCATTAAAGACGCAGAGAAAGAAGAGCGCATGCTGCAAAAAGCGTTAGAAAAAGCACGTAAAGAGCTAGCGGGAGCGACCGAAGAGCAAAAACTACAATACGAAGCACAACTTGCGGAGCTAGAGTCGAAGTTAAGCGAAGCCGAAGAAAAAGGCCAAAGAGCAATATCAATGGCTCAACAGACCAAGCGTGGTCACGTTTATGTAATTAGTAATATTGGCAGCTTTGGAGAAGAGGTGTTTAAAGTAGGGATGACTCGTCGTCTAGAACCAATGGACCGAGTAAAAGAGCTTGGCGATGCCTCAGTACCGTTTAGTTTTGATGTACATGCCATGATTTATAGTGATGATGCACCTGCTTTAGAGAAATCGTTACACCGAGTATTCGATGATAAGTCTGTGAACAAGGTAAACCCCCGTAAAGAGTTCTTTAAATTACCCTTAAGCGAAATCAAACAAGCGGTTGAACAAGAAAATGTAGAAGACGTACATTGGACACTGAAAGCTGAAGCGGCAGAATACAGAGAGTCGATGAGTATTAATCGGTCAATCGTTAAACAAAAGAATGAAGCCGAAAATCAAAAGAGCGCAGTAATGGCATAAACAGCCTGCATGGTAAGGAACCCTTAATGTATCAGGTACAGGTTTATGCTTAAATGACGTCAATTATCACACGGAATAGACATTTACATGTTTGAACAAACTTTTAAAAACATCGACGACATTTTCCACAAAGATGCTGGCTGCTCTAGCGAACTCGATTACACCGAGCAATCCTCGTGGATGCTGTTTTTAAAATACCTTGATGACTTAGAGTTTACCAAGTCTCAAGAAGCCGAATTGATGGCAGAAGACTACCAATACATCATCGATGAAAAATACCGCTGGAGTTCTTGGGCTGCGCCTAAAACGGCTAATGGTGAGTTTGATCACGATAATGCCTTAACTGGCAGCGATTTAATGGATTTTGTTGACGGTGAGTTATTTCCCTACCTTAAAGGCTTTAAGCAACGCGCCGAGCGACCCGATACCATTGAATATAAAATCGGTGAGATCTTTAGCGAGATCAAAAACAAAATCCAAAGCGGTTATTCACTGCGTGACGCCCTAGAGAAAGTGGATGAGCTGCGTTTTCGCTCACAAGAAGAAAAGCACGAGCTTTCACACCTGTACGAAGTAAAAATTAAAAACATGGGCAACGCTGGCCGCAACGGCGGTGAATACTACACACCACGCCCATTGATCCGCGCCATGATCGACGTATTAAACCCACAAATTGGCGAAACGATTTACGACGGTGCCGCAGGCTCGGCGGGGTTTTTATGTGAAGCCTACGACTACCTTCGCCAAGGTGGAGCTAGCAACAAGCAGCTATCAACTAGCGATTTAAAAATCCTGCAAGAAAACACCTTCTACGCCAAAGAGAAAAAGTCGTTAGCCTACGTTATCGCCATTATGAACATGATTCTTCATGGCATTGAAGCGCCTAACGTTATTCATACCAATACGCTGGGTGAGAACCTACAAGACATTACCCCAAGCAACCAGCACGACATTGTATTGGCTAACCCGCCATTTGGCGGCAAAGAGCGTAAAGAAGTACAGCAAAACTTCCCGATCAAAACTGGTGAAACGGCCTTCTTGTTTTTGCAGCACTTTATCAAAATGCTTAAACCTGGTGGCCGTGCCGCTATTGTGATTAAAAACACTTTTTTATCGAATACCGATAACGCCGCCATTGCCTTGCGTAAAGAACTATTAGAAAACTGCAACTTACACACCGTACTCGACTGCCCCGCCAAAACCTTTTTAGGCGCTGGGGTAAAAACCGTGGTGCTGTTTTTCACCAAAGGCGAACCGACACAAAAAACCTGGTTCTATCAGCTAGACCCTGGCCGCAGTTTGGGTAAAACCAACCCGCTCAACGACAACGACTTAAAAGAATTTATCGAGCTACAAAAAGACTTTGAGGAAAGTGCTAAGTCTTGGTCATTGGCGATAACTGATTTGGATGCTGATTCTAAGGGAAATAGTACATGGGATTTATCGGTTAAAAACCCCAACCAAGCAGAAGAAGCGCCCCTGCGTGAACCGCAAGCCATTATCGAAGAAATCATTGCGTTGGATAAAGAAAGCGAAGCAATTCTGAGTAAGATACAGGAGTTGTTGTGATGGAGTGGCAGTCTAAAAAACTTACTGAAATATCCGAGGTTAAAACTGGTAAGTGGGATGCTAATCATGCCTCAGAAGATGGAAAATATAAATTTTTCACCTGTGCATACGAAGCTTTTCTATGTGACACGAAGCGTTTTGAAGGTGAGTGCTTAATTCTTCCTGGTAACGGAGTAAACGTTGGAGAGGTATTTTACTATTCTGGCGACTTTGATGCCTACCAGCGGACCTATGTTTGTAGCGACATTAAAATTGAACCAAAATATCTTTTTTATCATTTAAAGTGTTTTTGGCGAGATCGAAATTTAAATAAGCAGTTTGGATCAGCAACAAACTACCTAAAAATAGGAAACTTTAAAGACTATGAAGTTTCCTTTCCCCCCATCCCCGAACAAAAACGCATCGTCGCCATTCTCGATCAAGCCTTTGCCGATATAGAACAAGCCCGCGCCAAGACCGAGCAAAACCTCAAAAACGCCCGCGAGCTGTTTGAAAGCTATTTGCAGCAAGTGTTTAGCCAACGTGGTGAGGGGTGGGTTGAAACAACTTTAGGTGCTGTCGCAGAGTTCAAAAATGGCTTGAACTTTTCGCAGAGCAGTAAGGGCGAAAAATTAAAAGTAGTAGGTGTAAAAGATTTTAAATCTAATTTTATGGTTCCTTTTGAACAACTCGACACCATACAGATAGATGGTGACTTATCTGAATCCTATGAGTTGAAAGAAAATGACATAATTACTGTGAGATCCAATGGTAATAAAAGGCTCATCGGCAGATGCTTGTTGATGGGGAAGGTAGTTAATAAAACATCTTACTCAGGTTTCACTATCAGAATAAGGCTGGAAGATAAGAGTGTTTTCGCTAGATTTTTAGCTTATTACCTGAAGTCATCAAGCACTCATGAACTATTAATAAACTCTGGTGAAGGTGCAAATATTAGCAATCTAAATCAAAAGATTCTGACAAGCTTACCTGTCGCATTTCCTCATTTTGATAAACAGGTGCAGCTTGTAAACTGCATTGAGAAGGTTGAGGCTGAATCACAAGAACTTGAAAAAGTTTACGCGAATAAATTGAAAACTATAGATGTACTCAAAAAATCCATCCTACAAAAAGCCTTTTCAGGTGAGTTAACGAAAACGCTTGAGGTTGATACAAACAAAGGAGCGGTGGCCTAATGTCACAAGCAAGGACGCGTAACGAAGCACTCTCTATTTACGAGCGCCGAGCGGATTTTATAGCCCCTAAAGTAATGGCCGAGCAGTGGATAAGGACAGGCACAATAGGTGAGATAAGTGGCGATGAGTAATATAGTGCTTTACACCAGTGACGACGGCCTCACGCGTTTAGATTTGCGCGTGCAAGGCGAAACCGTGTGGCTTAGCCAGTTGGAAATTGCCGAGTTGTTTCAAACTACCAAGCAAAACGTATCGCTGCATGCCAAAAATATCTTAGATGAAGGTGAGTTAAGCGCTCTGGCAACTGTCAAGGATTCCTTGACAGTTCAAATGGAGGGTAAGCGAGAGGTTAAACGTACTATCACCTTGTATAACCTTGACCTAATTTTGGCCATTGGTTACCGCATTCGCTCACCGCGTGGCACGCAGTTTCGTCAGTGGGCGACAATGCACTTGACCGAGTTTTTGGTGAAAGGCTTTGTCATGGACGATAAGCGCCTAAAAGAACCCGGCGTTTGGGATTACTTTGATGAGCTACTGGCGCGCATTCGTGATATTCGCGCCTCAGAAAAACGTTTTTATCAAAAAGTACGCGATCTATTTGCGCTCAGCTCTGACTACCAGCAACGCGAACAAGAAACCCAGCAGTTTTTTGCCCAAGCACAAAACAAACTCTTATATGCCGTAACTCAGCATACCGCCGCCGAGCTGGTGCTTGCGCGGGCTAACCCCAACGAGGCGAATATGGAGCTGTTTAGTTGGCAAGGTGAGCGGGTGCGTAAGCAAGATGTGCTGGTCGCAAAAAATTATCTGAATGCCGATGAAATAGACACGTTAAACCGCTTAGTGGTGATTTTTTTAGAGCAAGCTGAATTACGTGTAAAGCAACAACAAGACCTCACCTTAGACTTTTGGCAGAATAATCTCGACAAAATGTTAGCCTTTAATGACCAAGCGCTGTTACAAGGCTCAGGTAGCGTGAGCCATGCGGATATGAAGCAAATTGCCGAAGCGCGCTATAACGAGTTTGATCAGCAACGCCGGCAAGCAGAAGTTTTAGCTGCTGATCAAGAAGACTTACAATCGCTAGAAACGTTAGCGAAAAACTTAAAGCACAAAAGGTAAGCCGCATGGCCATGAACGAAGCGGATACCCGCGCGAATTTAATCGACCCTAAGCTAGTGGCGGCCGGTTGGGGTGAAGTTGATAACAGCTTTATTCGTCGTGAACTTATCTGCCCTGGCCAAATCATGGCGGGCGGCAAACGCGCTAATAAAGTGCCTTGCGATTATGTGCTGGTATACAAAGGCCGTAAGCTTGCCGCTGTAGAAGCCAAAAAAGAAAGCCTGACTTATAGCGAAGGTGTGCGCCAAGCCAAAGACTACGCAGAGCGCCTGCAATGCCGTATTGCCTATGCCACCAACGGCCATGATATTTACCAAATAGATAGGCTCACAGGTGTTGAGAAACTGGTGGATGAATACCTTTCTCCGCAAGCGCTTTGGGATTTAACCTTTGAGCAAACAGGCGATACACCAGAAGCGGCTTTTACCACCGCTTGGCGTGATGCGTTTTCTACCATTCCCTTTGAGGCTAAAGGCGATTGGGCACCGCGTTATTATCAAGAAAATGCTATTCACAACGCCCTTGAAGCCATTGCTCAAGGCAAAAATCGCATCCTGCTTACTCTGGCTACCGGTACGGGTAAAACCTGTATTGGCTTTCAAACCGCGTGGAAGTTATTTCAAACCCGCTGGAGCTTAACCGCGCAAAAAGACATTAGCCTTGCCAAAAAGCGCCCCCGTATTTTGTTTTTGGCCGACCGTAATATTCTGGCCAACCAAGCGTTTAACGATTTTGGTTCGTTTGGCGAAGATGCCATTGTGCGCATTACCCCTGACGATATTCGTAAAAGAGGCGGCGTACCGAAAAATGCCAGCGTCTTCTTTACCATTTTTCATACGCTCATGTGTGGGCCAAACTCTGCACAAGTTGATAGTGAAGAAGATGAAAACGGAACCGTCAGCAGAACTGAAAACCCTTATTATGAGCAATACCCGCCCGATTTCTTTGACCTCATTATTATTGATGAATGTCACCGTGGTGGCGCGAATGATGAAAGTGCATGGCGCGATATTCTTAACTACTTTGCGCCAGCTGTTCAGCTAGGTTTAACCGCAACACCCAAGCGCACCGATAATGCCGACACCTATGGTTACTTTGGCGAACCGGTTTACAGCTATACCCTAAAAGAAGGCATTAACGATGGTTTTTTAACACCGTTTAAAGTGTTGTCTATTGTTGGCACTATGGATGAATACACTTATTTAGCCAACGATGGCGTTGTAGTGAAAGGCGACCCAGAGCCCGGCAAACTGTATAAAGAAGGCGATTTCAACCGCATTATCACCATTCCACAACGTGAAGAACGCCGTGTTCATTACTGGATGGATCGCTTTAAACCCAATGAAAAAACCATCGTATTCTGTGCGACTCAGGTTCATGCCGGTATGGTACGCGACTTTATTAATCAGTATGCAGTGAAGAAAGGCTGGACGACCAATACCAACTACTGTGTGCGTGTTACCGCGAACGATGGCGCTGCCGGTGAAAACGATTTAAAAACCTTCTGCGATAACGAAAAAACCATCCCAACGATTTTGACCACCTCACGCAAGCTGTCTACCGGTGTAGATGCGCGTAACGTGCGCAATATTGTATTGATGCGCCCCTGTAACAATATGATCGAATTTAAACAGATCATTGGCCGTGGAACGCGTACTTATGACGGTAAAGATTATTTTACCGTGTACGATTTTGTAAAAGCCCACCATAACTTTGCCGACCCTGCTTGGGATGGCGAACCTATTCAAGAAGAAGTCTGCCCAGAATGTGGTAAAACCCCGTGTGAGTGTGAAGGCACTGGCGGTGGCTCGGGTGAAAAGCAAGCGTGTAAAGTGTGTGAGCAAAAACCTTGTATCTGTGAAAAGCCAGAGCCAGAAGCGTGTGAAAAGTGTGGTGAACGCCCATGCGTATGTGAAAAGTTAGAGATAACGCTATCCGATGGCCGCACACGGGAAATAAAACACATCTCGTCTGCAATGTACTGGAGCGCAGAAGGTAAGCCTATTACAGCTAAAGAATTTGTTGAACGCATGTTTGATGACCTACCAAGATTCTTTGAAAACGAAGACCAGCTACGCGAAATTTGGAGCGACCCAACAACGCGCGAAAAGCTTCTACAAGACCTAGCCGAAGCAGGCTACGACAGTGAAAAACTCGACAGCATGAAAGCGGTGATCGACGCACAAGATAGCGATGTTTACGATGTGCTGACGTATGTAGCTTATGCCGCAGAAGCGAAAACCCGAAGCGACCGAGCGCAACAAGCCAAACCTAAAATCCACTCTGCGTTTACCGATTATAAACAGCAAGAATTCATCAATTTTATTATCAGTAAATACATTGAAGACGGCGTGAATGAATTGGCAACCAGCAAAATGCGCAGCTTGGTAGAGCTTAAATACAATACGATAAACGACGCCGCAATAGAGTTTGGATCACCAAAAGCGATACGAGAAACGTTTGTGGGCTTTCAGAAGTATTTGTATGAGTGATCGCGACCCGTCTCTCAATCGACTAATACTTTGTCCAAAAGGTTACTTTATATTTTGGAGGTTTGGTTTAGAAAACTTGCCAGATGCCTCCTACAATAATGTATCTATCGCAGATACCAGAGGTTAACAATGTCGATTACTCTTTTGAACAATCCAAATACCGAGTACCTGAAAACCTTGCCGGCACTAGAACAGTCGCCAATCGATTGGTTGAATATCTCAACGGAGAGCTTGATCAGGTTAAAGGCGGTAAATTACGACCTGAAGATATTCTTGGGCGAGAACTACCCCCTGTGGCGAGAGCGCTGGCTGGAAGCGCGACGATTAAAAAGGCGGTTATCTCATCAGCCCTTTCACAGTCAGAAGAACAAAGAGTCAAAGGATATGGATTATTTAAGGATGTGCGTTAGTTATTTGCCAGGGCCAAGCAGAATGACTCCTTACGAGGACTGCTCTACAAAAACGAGTCTGTAGGCAATATAATTGAGGGCGCATCATGAATAAGAACATCACTGAAAACCAAAAAATTAAACTCGATATCGTCTCAGACGTAATGTGTCCGTGGTGTATTGTGGGCTATAAACGCTTAGAAGCCGCGATTAATGAGCTTGGCATACAAGACAAAATCGACATTGAATGGCAGCCGTTTGAATTGAACCCAGATATGCCAGTTGAAGGTGAAAACTTGCGTGATCATTTAATGCGTAAGTATGGTTCAAGTGCTGAAGACAGCGCCAAAGCGCGCGATAATATTACCGCGATGGGGGCAGAATACGGTTTTGAGTTTAATTACTCAGATGATATGAACGTAGTAAATACGCGCGATGCGCATATTCTATTGGGCTATGCTTTTGAACAAGGCTTACAGCATGCGTTAAAGCAGCGTTTGTTTACCGCTTTTTTTACTGAGGGCAAAGACGTTTCAAAGCGTGATGTGTTATTAGCTCAGGCGCAAGCGGTGGGTTTGGATTTAGCAGGCGCTACACAAGCATTGGATGACGCTAGGCGTCGCCGCCATGTTGAAGAAAGTGAGCTAACCTGGCAGCAGCGCGGTATTTCAGGGGTGCCAACGGTGGTGTTTAATCGTACCAGTGCGATAACCGGAGCACACCCTCAAAGTAGCTATAAACAAGTACTGCAAGAGTTGCTAGCAGAAGTTCAATAATCGATCTATGTAGGAGTAATGATAATGGAAAACCCATACACGCCGCCTAAAGTGTGGACCTATGATGCAGAAAATGGCGGTGCTTGGGCGGGCATGAATCGTCCAACGTCGGGTGCTAGGCACGATAAAGCTTTGCCTGTTGGCAAGCAGCTCTTTCAGCTATATTCGATGGCGACGCCTAATGGCCAAAAAATAACCATAATGCTAGAAGAGTTGTTAGCCCTCGGTAAAGACGCAGAATATGATGCGCACATGATTAAGATTGGTCAAGGAGATCAGTTTTCTTCTGGCTTTGTGGAGATAAACCCAAACTCTAAAATTCCGGCGTTGTTAGATACGGCCGCGAAAGATACCAAGCCTATTGTTGAATCGGCTTCTATTTTGGTTTATTTAGCAGAAAAGTTTGGGGCGTTTTTGCCGGAAGCGGGTGTTGAGCGCACGCAAGTATTTAACTGGTTGTTTTGGGCCCATGGCTCGGCACCTTTTTTGGGCGGGGGTTTTGGCCATTTTTATGTTTATGCGCCAGAAAAGTTTGAATACCCCATTAACCGTTTTGCCATGGAAGTGAAGCGTCAGCTAGACGTATTAGACAAGCAGCTAGCCAATAACCATTTTATCGCCGGTGCTGATTACAGCATTGCCGATATTGCGGCTTGGCCTTGGTATGGCAATTTGGTATTGGGTAATGTGTATAATGCCAAAGAGTTTTTGCAGGCCGAAGAGTACAAGCATGTTCAGCGCTGGGCTAAAGCGATTGAAGCACGAACAGCAGTGCAGCGTGGACGCATTGTGAACCGTTTGTGGGGCGAGGCGTGGGAGCAGCTTGAAAACCGCCATAGCGCAGAAGATATTGATAAGGTTTTGGCATTAAAGCCAGCGTAATTTAGCGAGCTTTTAAGCTCAAAGTTAAGCTCAAGGTATAAAAAAACCCAGATCAAACTATTGAGCTGGGCTTTTTTTATAAAGCTTTGTTTGCATTGGCTTTAAGTTATAGTGGGTTAACTTAAACGCCTTCGAAGTAATATTCTTCTAAATCTTTTTCTAGGGATTTTCTTTCTAAGTGAGCCTCAATCGCACGACGAGCCATTAGTTTGTTGGACGCTGAGGATTCTTTATTTACGATAACGTTGCCTTCTTGGTCAAAAGAAACAACCTGCTCAACGGATTTTTCTTGTGCACTTAATACTTTCTTAGCTACCTTAGCCATTTTACACTCCTTGGTCTTGCATACTCATATTTAGCGTTTGAATTTATATTCTGGCGCTTATGATTGTTATTTTTATGTCAACGAAAATGATGACAGTATTAAAATTAAAAGCAATAGGTCAATTTTCTAATTTTAGCGACCTAATGCTTTGTTTTATGGCGTCTAAGTGCTGAATGAAGTCGGGTCCGCGGCGCTGAGTAACCGCAATAGCTAGCATATCTATGACCATTAGGTGGGCAATACGTGAAGTCATAGGGGTAAATTGGTCGGTATCTTCGTTGATGTTGATATGAATAGCGATATCGGCGGCTAAACTGATAGGTGTATCTTCTGGCGACATACTGATCACGGTGGCGCCATATGTCTGAGCCAGTTCTATTGAATGCAATAGATCTTTAGTACGACCGCTTTGAGAAATGGCAACCACAACGTCTTGTTCGTTCAAAGTAACCGCCGACATAGACTGCATATGAGGGTCGCTGTAAGTAGCAGTAGCAATTTGTAAGCGAAAAAATTTATGCAGGGCATCGGTAGCAACAGCGGCAGAAGCACCGAATCCATAAAATTCTAAACGACGTGCTTGGCTAATAATGGCGGCTGCTTTGGCTATCTGCTGGGGTTGCAGTTGATCTTTTACTTCATGTAGCCTTTGAATGGTTGTATCGGCGACTTTTTCGCAAATATCAGCAATAGAGTCGTCTTCAACAATCGCAAATTGACCAATACTGTTAGCTACGGCTAAATCTTGTGCGAGTTTTACTTTAAATTCTTGAAAGCCATTGCATTGAATCGCGCGACAAAAGCGCACTATGGTCGGCTCGCTGACTAAGGCTTCTTGTGCTAAATCGACAATGCGCATGTGTATGACCGAAGCCGAATTGGCGATAACGTAATCGGCAACTTTAACTTCTGATTTGCGCATACTGCTGCGAAATTGCTCAATGGTGGCTAAAATTCCATGTCCGCTGCTGGCTGAGTTTGACACTGTAATATCCAATTTAGAGATGACTTTAGTATAACAGGCTTTATTAAAAATCATCTAAAAGCTAATGCGTAACTCGTCATTAAATGATTAATGGCTGCTCGGTTATTACTCGCGCTGGCGAGGTATCTTTTTTCTTTTTTCTGGTAAACTGCCCGCCATGGACGTATCAAGTATTTTAGATCATTTAAATGATCCGCAACGCAACGCCGTTGCCGCTAATAGTAAGCATCAAATGGTTCTGGCAGGCGCTGGTTCTGGTAAAACCCGAGTATTAGTGCATCGCATTGCTTGGCTTTTACAGGTAGAAAATGTATCTCCTTTTTCTATCATGGCTGTGACCTTTACTAACAAGGCCGCAAAAGAGATGCGTGCGCGTTTAGAAAGTCTTATTCAAGTGCCTACCAACGGCCTTTGGGTGGGTACTTTTCATGGTTTGGCTCATCGTTTATTAAAGCAACATTGGCGCGAAGCAGGGTTGCCGCAGAATTTCCAAATTCTTGATAGTGACGACCAACTGCGCTTAGTTAAGCGTATTTTGAAAGCGACTGGGGTGGACGAAACCAAATTCCCACCTAAACAGTTACAGTGGTATATCAATGGCCAAAAAGATGAAGGTCGTCGCGCCGCTCATGTAAAACCTTCGGCGGATCCGTTCAGTCGTACTCAGCATCAGGTGTATCAAGCTTACGAGCAGGCTTGCCAGCAAGGTGGAATGGTCGATTTTGGTGAAATCCTATTGCGCGCTCACGAGCTGTGGTTACACAATCCTGATTTATTAGCGCATTATCAAGGTCGTTTTAGCCACATTTTGGTAGACGAGTTTCAAGACACCAACAATATTCAATACGCTTGGATTCGCATTCTTGCAGGTGACCGGGTATCGGTGATGGCAGTGGGGGATGACGATCAGTCGATTTATGGCTGGCGTGGGGCAAAAATTGCCAATATCCGCAATTTTCAAAATGATTATCAAGGTGCAGAGTTAATTAAGCTGGAACAAAATTACCGCTCTACCGCGACTATTTTGGCAGCGGCGAATTCGGTCATCGCTAATAATACGGGCCGCATGGGTAAAGAACTGAAAACCGACGGTGAGTTGGGTGAGAAAATTTCGGTTTATTCTGCTTTTAACGAGCAAGATGAAGCCCGTTATATTGCTGACCAAATTGAAAGCTTTGCTAAAATCGGTCGTGTGCGCAAAGACGTTGCCATTTTATATCGCTCTAATGCCCAATCTCGCACCTTAGAAGAATCGCTTTTGCGTCAGGGAATTCCTTATCGCATTTATGGGGGTCAGCGTTTTTACGATCGTTTAGAAATTAAAAATGCGTTGGCGTACTTGCGCTTATTATTGAATCGTCACGACGATGCCGCTGTAGAACGTGTGCTGAACGTGCCTGCTCGCGCTTTGGGCGATAAAACCGTGGGGGTTATTCGCGCCCATGCCCGCGAACAAGGTTGCTCGATGTGGCAAGCGGTGAGTGAAGCTGCAACGTTAGGCATTTTACCTAAGCGTGCCAGCAGTGCGGCGCAGGGTTTTGTGGATTTAATAGAATCCATGTCGGAAGGTGCCAGTGAGTTAGAGCTGCACGAAATGGTGGATAATGTGATTCAGCAATCGGGTTTGATTGAGCATCACAAAAAAGAAAAAGGTGAAAAAGCGCAGGCACGTTTAGATAACCTCGATGAATTAATTAACGCTGCGCGCCAGTTCATTACCGAAGACGGTGTGGATATGACCATGATGGCCGAAGAAGCAGCAGCAGAAGCCGGAGTCGACCCCGATAGTTTAATGGAGGGCGCTGATGGCTTGTATGACCTTGCGGTTTTCTTAGATACAGCGGCATTGGATGCCGGTGATACTCAAGCCAGCGAGCACGACGATGCAGTGCAATTAATGACTTTGCACTCGGCTAAAGGTTTGGAGTTTCCTTTGGTGTTTTTAGCAGGACTTGAAGAAGGTTTGTTTCCGCACAAGATGTCGATGGACGACGCCGACGGCTTGGAAGAAGAACGACGTTTGGCGTATGTAGGTATTACCCGCGCCATGGAGCGCTTGGTGATTACCTATGCCGAAAATCGTCGTTTACATGGGCAAGAGCATTTTAGTACGCCGTCGCGGTTTATTCGTGAGATCCCCTCTGAATATGTCCAAGAAGTTCGTTTAAAAAATACCATTAGTCGGCCACTTACCGCTACGGGCAATAATTCGTTAGGGTTTAGCGATAACGATGATGAAGAATATCCATTTAAAGTAGGTGAGCGAGTATTTCATGCCAAGTTTGGTGAAGGCCAGGTGCTTCAGTTTGAAGGTGGCGGCGCTAGCGCTCGTATTCAGGTGAGCTTTGATTGGGAAGGCACCAAGTGGTTGGTGGTTGCTTATGCCAAGTTACAATCGATGGAAGACGGATAACGATAACCTATTCTCATTATCTATTATTTAATTTTGAGCTGCCTTTTACGATTTACTATATGTCCTTCTTAGGACGCTGCAAGTACGTTCCTGTATGCTCAGGCACTGCGTCCTGCAGTGCATGCCTTGCGAATAACATTATAGACATCGCTCGGCAGCAAGTTTGAAATAGTGTGTATAAAATAAAAAAACGGAGAAAACCCATGCAGGTAAAAACTGCCTTTTCAATGATTAAGCTAACACTGATTGGTCTCGTTGCCAGTGCTCTTATCGCTTGTGGGCCAGAGAAACAAACCAGTGCGACTACTGAAGCGGCGCAACAACAAACCTATAAGTGGAAAATGGTGACGTCTTGGCCAAAAAATTTCACCGGTTTAGGAACCTCTGCAGAAAAATTTGCGAGCTTGGTAAGCGAGATGTCAGCCGGGCGTTTAAAGATAAAAGTTTACGGCGCGGGTGAGTTAGTGCCAGCGTTGCAGGTGTTTGATGCAGTGTCTCAAGGCACTGCCGAAATGGGCCATAGCAGCGCTTATTATTGGAAAGGAAAAACCCCAGCCGCACAGTTTTTTACCACGGTGCCGTTTGGTTTAACCGCGCAAGAAATGAACGGTTGGATCTACCACGGTGGTGGTCTTGAATTATGGCAAGAGTTGTACGCGCCGTTTAACCTTATTCCGTTGGCTGCTGGCAATACGGGTGTGCAAATGGGTGGCTGGTTTAATAAAGAAATCAATTCGGTGAACGACTTACAAGGTTTGAAAATGCGCATTCCGGGCTTAGGGGGTGAAGTATTAAAACGCGCGGGTGGCACACCGGTTATGTTGGCGGGTGGCGAAGTATTTACGTCGTTGCAAACAGGGGTTATTGACGCAACAGAATGGGTTGGCCCTTATAACGACTTGGCGTTTGGTTTACATAAAGCAGCTAAATATTATTATTACCCTGGTTGGCACGAGCCGGGCTCTATGATGGAAATTACGGTTAACAAAAATGCATTTAATGCCCTGCCAAAAGACCTACAAACCATTTTAGAAGTGGCTGCTAAAGCCAGTAATGTTGATATGATGGCGGAGTTCACCGCGCAAAACAAATCGGCCTTAACCGAGCTGGTAGATAAGCACGGCGTAGAATTACGCGCTTTGCCAAATGATGTATTAGCAACCTTGCGTGATGTTTCTAAAGAAGTGGTTGCAGAGATTGCCGCCGCCGATCCTGCCTCGCAAAAAGTATACGATTCGTACATTAAGTACCGCGACAGTGTGGTGAAATACCATGCCATTAGCGAACAATCTTTCATTAACGCACGCTAGGTATTTAATTACATGCTATCCACTTTAGAGCAACCTTTAGTCACCGATAAACTGATCGCGACTCGCTCTTACTTCGCGGTGATTGCGTTATTTGTCGTTGGTTTTATAGTGCTGCAGTTGCTTGGTATTAATACATCGTCTTTTTTGCTGATTAATGAAGTGTCTAAAAATTGGCTGTCGGACGCTTTTGCGGCTCATATTACCGAATTAGGTAATGGTTCTATTGTGGGCATTTTGGCGTTGTTTTTAGTTATAAAATACCCCGATATTGCTAAACGTTTTTTAATTATTACGTTATTAACCGGGATTTTAATTGCTGGCTTTAAACAGCTATTTTCTGACCCAAGACCCGCGGCTGTGTTGGCACAAACTGACTTTCATATCATAGGTGATGTGTTAAAACGCTATAGCTTTCCTTCTGGTCATACGACAACGGCGTTTGCGATGGCCGGCTTTATTATGCTGACTTTTGCTAGCCTACCCTTGCGCATTTTTGTACTGTTGTTGGCTGTGATGGCTGGAATTTCAAGAATTTCAGTTGGCGCGCATTGGCCAGAAGATATTTTAGCCGGTGCGCCATTGGGGCTGTTGATTGCTTATGTGGGTAGCCTGTTGAGTACCCAGCCCTTTGCGCGTAAAGGCAGCTATCTTGCGGCAGCATTTTTGGCGCTGGCAGCTTTAATAGGCAGTCTGACGGCTCCTGCAGATTTTCCTGAAATAGCCAGTATCGGCCATATCAGGGTAGTTTGTGCAGGCTTAGGTGTTGTAATGCTGGTGTATTTTTTAGTGCGCTTTGGGCAAACGTTTAAGCGATCACATTAAATAGCTAAAGATTAATCACGAGGCACGTTGCGAATGCGGCCTTGTTCATCAATAGCGACGTAAACAAAGCGCGCATCCACAACTTTTCGTCTTTCTTCTTCGTCTAGGTTGCGTGTCCATACTTCTACGTTAATTTTGATCGACGATTTACCAATGTCTTCAAGCTTAGTGTAAACACATACGGCTGCTCCTACTCGGATAGGCGACATAAACACCATTGATTCCATAGACACGTTAGCAACGCGGCCTTGTGCAATAATACTTGCAACGCTTTCTGCCGCTTCGTCCATTCTTGCAGTTACCCAGCCACCAGAAATTCCACCGTGCATGTTGGTGTCTTGTCGCCCTGGAATCATGCGTAAACTTAATTCACCGTAGGGCGTAGGGTCTTGATCTTCTGTGGAGGTATCAGCAGAGTTCATGGCGCTGTTTTCCTTGGAGTTATCAGTCAGAGTATTCATTATTTTTCTTCTTAGCGTTTAATTTAAGTGTTTAATTTTAATTTCGGTATTGCCAGTAAATTAATCGTACACCTTATCAGGTAGCCAGGTGGCCAGTTCGGGCATAAAACTCAGTAATACCAACATGCCAATTTGAATAGCAATAAAGGGCGCAACCCCACGATAAATCGCACTGGTCGGTAAATTCGCGGGTGCCACGCCGCGTAAATAAAATAAAGCAAAGCCAAATGGCGGGGTTAAAAATGACGTTTGTAGATTAATTGCAATCATAATCCCTAGCCAAACAGGATCAAAGCCCATCGCTAATAAAATAGGTGCAACAATAGGAACGACGACTAGGGTAATTTCAATAAAATCGAGAATAAAGCCGAGTAAGAAAATGACCAGCATTACAATTAACATTGCGCCAAGTTTTCCTCCGGGCATGGTTTCAAACAAGGTTTGAACTTGTTCTTCGCCACCAAAACCACGAAATACCAGCGAAAAAATAGCCGCACCGATAAAGATCATAAAAATCATGCTACTAACCTTTAGCGTGCCATCCATGACTTCTTTTAAGCGCGATAGGTCGAGCTGACCAGACAACAGTGCTAGCAAAGTCGCCCCTGTTGCGCCAACGGCGGCCGCTTCGGTTGGGGTTGCAATGCCACTTAGGATTGAGCCTAAAACGGTTAAGATAAGCGCAAGTGGCGGAATTAAGCCTGATATCAACTGCAGCGCAAAGTCACGGTCAAGCTCAGGGCGATTAAGCATAGATGGGGCGGCGCTGGGTTTTAACCATGCAGTAAAAGCCATGTAGAGCATGTATAAAACAACTAGCAGCAAGCCCGGAACTAGGGCTCCGACAAATAAATCGGCAACCGATACCGTATCTGGGCTAAAAATCCCCATGCTTAATTGTGCTTGCTGATAAGAGCTGGATAACACATCACCCAATATAATGAGTGCTGTTGAAGGGGGAATAATTTGGCCTAACGTACCCGTTGCACAGATATTGCCAGCAGCAAGAGAAGGGCTGTAGCCATTTTTTAACATAGCAGGTAATGAGATTAACCCCATGGTCACAACTGTTGCGCCAATAATACCGGTGCTTGCAGCCATTAACATACCCACGATAATCACCGATATACCTAGCCCACCTCGCAAGGGCCCAAACAATAATGCCATGTTGTGCAGTAAGCGTTCGGCAATACGAGATTTTTCTAGCATGATGCCCATAAACACAAACAAGGGCACCGCAATTAAAATCTGATTGGTTAAAATGCCATAAATACGATTGGGCAAGGCGCTTAAAAAAGCACCGTCGAAAGAGCCCGCTAAATAACCAACTCCAGCGACAATGAGTGATGTACCCGCAAGAGAAAAAGCCACCGGAAAACCTAACATAAGCACTAGGCAGACCAGAACAAATAAAATAAATGGCATCCATTCGCTCATGATTGTTTACTCGCTAGTGGAATGCCAAACACGCTGGCTAAGACATTGCTTAGAGCCTGAACGAGTAACAAAACGGGTAAAATAATGATTAACGATTTGAGCAAATAAACAAAAGCTAAACCGCCAGTTTCATGCGATTTTTCAGCATTCTGCCAAGCGATTAAGACATAGTCCCAGCTGATATAAATTAAAAATACACAGGTTGGCAACAACAAAAAGAATGTGCCTAGTAGATCAATGCGCTGCTGAATGGCTGGGCTTTGTCGATTGTAAAAAATATCCACACGAACATGGCTTTGCTGTTGCCAAGTATAAGCAGCACCCAGCATAAACAAGGCCCCGTGCAGATACATTACCGCTTCTTGCATAGCTACCGAGGTATGGCCAAAAGCATAACGCAATACAACAATTAAAAATGTAATAAGCACCATCGCCAGTGAAAACCAGCGGCATGTTTTGCCAATAAAAGCCGTAAATGCTTCTAGGCGAGAAACAAAAGCGTGCAGAGATCGTGTCATAAAGCGAATGTATAAAATCTTATTATTAGATGGCGGCGATTATACCTAAGCTGGCTCTGTATCCCAGTAATAACCGCAGTATCTGCTATGTTTTTCTGCTGTTAAGCAAGAACAATAAAGGAATCAATAAGTTAGCTAAAACACTGTGAAGGCAGTAGTAGTAGAGTGAGCTTAACGATATTTGTTATAAAAGTTAAAAATAATCAAAAAAAGACGTTGACGGAAAGCGACATGCTCTATATTATCTCGCACCAGTTAGCCGACATAGCTCAGTTGGTAGAGCAACTGACTTGTAATCAGTAGGTCCCGAGTTCGACTCTTGGTGTCGGCACCAAATACTAAAACCTCGTTATCGAAAGATAACGGGGTTTTTTTATGCCTGCGATTTAGTTGTCACACATCTGTCACACTTGTATTTGATTAAGCCCTTCTCAATGTAATACTTACATGACTCGCAGTTATGGTGGAACAATTATGGATGGACTAAATTGGCAGCAACCTTTTATTTGGCTTGCAGATTTGATGAGGCCTCACAATAAAGCGATTGCTTTAGCGATGGTAACGACGCTGTTGGTGATTTTTGGCGATGTGATTAATGCTACCTTTAAAAAATTATTAAAAAGGCAGATGGTTTGGGTTCGGGTGTCTGCTTTTATTGGCTTATGCGCGTTTGGTTACGGTGCTTTTACCGTATGGATAACGCCGCTTTTAGCGAGTTTTCTGATGCACAGAAGTCCAATAACTTATGTTTTTGTCGTTATTGTGAGTTTTGTAGTGGTCGGAATTTTAGCCGAGCGATTTCAGCGCAAAAAATTGTGAATAAAAATGAAGGGTTAAATAGAGCGATCTAGTCGAGAGAATATAAGAAGGGTGTATTATTCTAATCCTTTAGAAATAAGTAAGGTGGGAGAACATCCTGTCCTACCCACCTCAGCACCCTAGTAGCCATCCAATTGGCTAACGATCTTCCTTGTAGCAGTCCGTGGCAATGTTGTTATCCTTAACCGTTACATCCTGTAACGCTGCTTCCTTGTGTTAGTTAATTTAGCAGAATGTTATAAAGTGAAAAGGGGGGGATTTTAAATTTTTATTTTTATTAAATTGCCAAAATTTAAAAATGCTATGCTTATCAATTACTTACAAGAAATCTTAGAAAAATTAGGCACATTTACAGGGATTGATAGCGTTATAATCTTACTTAATTGTACGATATCTATTACAAGGGATGATGCTGATATCGTTCATCCAAAAAAAGGTCAGCATTTGGGAATCACAATAAAGCGTAAAATAATCAAAAAAGGGCTTCAGTTTTGAGTGCTGTTTATCTGTTTTTAGCATCAGAAGGGTTGGTGTTTCTTAAAAAAGGCTTTATTCCTTTTTATAATACAGAGCAATTGCCAGAGCCTTGGTTGAAGCTTGGCAGCGCATACCGATTAGCCACTGCCCAGGTATTATCCGATCAAGATTTTTATAATTATTTAAAGCAGCAGTACGAAAATTTACCCGCCCATGTCACAGCTATGGTCAGTTTTGATTATTTTTTTCAGCAATCGCAACCAAACAGATCCCAAATAGAGCACTCTATAAGTTGTCAAAATTCGTCTGCAGTAGAACAAGCGCTTCCCATGCTGGCTGAGCGTTTAAGGGATTTTCGAGTATTGAGCTTGTTTGAAGATTGGCAAAATTTGAGCCTTTGGCACTCTATGGCGGCGGCTGGTCAAGGGATGGTGGTGGAGTTGAATGTACCAAGTTTTGGCTTTCATCACACAGATTATAACGATCATGTTCAGCGTTATTCTGCCGTGAATCTGGTCGATTCTTGGTTGCCTGATAACGACTTGTATTATTTATTCAATCGACCGCAGTCATTATCTATGGATACAACCAAAGCAGGAGAGCGGCGTTTGGTGCGTCATGTGGGTGCAGCCGATCGCAAGGTTGTTTTACAAGACCAGGAGGTTGCTATGTACCGCTTGCCCCCAAAAGCGGTTGCTCGCGTTATATTGGGTTTTCGCTGTAATGCGGATTACTGCAAGAGTGTTAAGCAGTATTTATCTCAGGATATTAATTATCGCCATGTCGAGTGTGTACAAGCGCAGCTTAATCCCAGCACACTGCAGCTTGAACAGGCTTGTATTGATTAACGAAAGCGTTTGCCAGAGGCGTTTACTTTTTTGGAAAAGCCTTGTGGGTCTAGTAGCTCTCCATCTTCGCGTGTTTCTGGGTATTGCCAGCCCAGTTCATTGCAGATACGGGCATATAAGGGGTGGCTCCATTCAAATAATAGCTTCTCATATTCTTCGTCGTTGATTCGGCGTTCGTCAAACATCCCTTTCATTGAACGTTGGCGCTCTGCTTCGCTTAAAATCAATGCGGCCGCTACCGATACGTTAAAAGATTGCACCATGCCCAGCATGGGAATCGTCAGGTGTTCATCAGCCATTGCTGCTGCGGTATCGGTAACACCGGATAATTCATTGCCCATCATAATTGCGGTGGGTTGAGTGTAATCATAAGAGCGAAAATCAATCGCACGTTCACTAAAGTTTGCCACACATACTTTAAAGCCTTGGCTTTGTAAGGTGTTAATTGCATCTTCTGTGGTGCGATAGGTTTCTACATCAACCCAATTTTGGCTACCTTTTGCTTTTCCACGAAAGGTGCGAAAGTTCTCGTAAGGCCATATTGCATGAACTTTTGGTACGGCAAAAGCGTCACAGGTGCGGACGATGGCAGATAAGTTGTGCGCTTTATGCACTTCATCTGTCATAACCGTAAGGTCGGGTTGGCGGCGGTCGAGCGTTGTTTTAATGCGGGCGAGGCGTTCTGGAGTCATGTAATTTGTCTTTTAACTGGCCATAATAACGGCAGGTATTGTATAAAAGATCAAGATTTTAGCGATTAGTGGAATAAAAAGGAAATAGTATGCGTGGTAATCCCTTACTTGGAATGCGCTATTTTGGGCGCGGGCTTTCTTTGTTGTCGAATAAAGGGCTTAAACGTTTTGTTGCTATACCGATTGTTATTAATGCCTTGTTAATGTCGGCGCTGATTTATTTTGCTGGGGGTTGGCTGGTTGAGCAAATTGATGCCATGATTGCTTGGTTACCTAGTTGGATGTCTTGGCTTTCTTGGTTGTTGGTTCCTATTGCTGTATTGACGCTGATTTCGATCACCTTGTACTTTTTTAGTGCGCTGGTGAACTTAATTGCTAGCCCTTTTAATGGCTTATTGAGCGAGGCGGTAGAAGTACAGGTGAAGGGTGACTCGATTCCAGATGAGTCTGTAGCGGCTTTGATTGCGCGAACAATCCCACGTGAGTTAAGAAAGCTGGCTTATTTTATTCCTCGTTATATTGCTTTGTTAATAATAAGCTTTATCCCTGTAGTTAATATTGTTAGCCCGATTCTTTGGTTTGTTTTTGGTGCTTGGGTGCTCACTTTGCAATACTTGGATTATTCTCTCGACAATAATGGTCATAGTTTTAGTGATTTGCATAAGGCATTAAAGATTGAACCATTAACGACTTTGGGGTTTGGTTTTGTCGTTGCTCTTGGCTTTATGGTGCCGCTATTGAATTTGTTGGTGATGCCAGCAGCTGTTTGTGGTGCTACCTTGTACTGGAGCGAGAAAATTAAAGGCCATGTTTGAGTAAACATTGAGCTATGCTTAAACAATACATATAAATAAAATAGGGGGTGCAATGAAGGCACTCAACGTTCTGGTTGTCGATGATGCAGCCTTTATTCGAGATTTAGTTAAAAAAGCACTGCGCGACAGTTACCCGAGCTTTAAAATTCATGAAGCTGCTGATGGTCGTAAAGCTCAAGCTATTTTAAAGTCCAACCCTATTGATCTGGTGCTTTGTGATTGGGAAATGCCAGAGATGTCTGGGTTAGAAGTGATCACTTGGATGCGCGAAGAAGAGCGTTATCAAAAAACCCCTTTTATGATGATTACTAGTCGCGGCGAGAGGGATCATGTAGTCAAAGCGGTAACGGCTGGGGTGAGCGATTATATTGGTAAGCCATTTACCCGTGATAATTTTTTAAACAAAGTTAATAAATTATTGGCTAAGTATCATCATATTACTGCTCCCGATAAAGCCCCCGAACCATTAAAGCAAGACCAAAATGCTGGTATGAATGCACTGATGGGAGGATTGGCGGCACCCGCACAAAAGGCTCAAACCAAGCAAAAGCCAAGCACGGCTGCAGCTAGTTCTGCTCTTGTTGCCACGGCTAAGGCCAATTCTAGTACGAGTAGCCCGTCTCATGCTAATAGCAGTATGAAAAAAGGCGGTAAAGCCAAGGGCGTTGCCGAGTTACGCTTTAGCTCTGGTGGATCTGCGCGGTGTGTAATTAAAGACATTAATTTGCAAGAAATGTCGGGTGTGTTTAAGCGAGAAGGTGATATTCCACAGCTTTTGGAACAGGTTGTTTTGGATATCGTTGATCAAGATGCAGGGCAAGTCGCGCGTATAAATTGTTATATTCGTCAGCTGCAAGCGGTTGAAAATAATATGGATGCAGCGACGATCAAGGTGGTTATTCGTTATGTGGATGACGATCCACAAAAACTAGAAACCCTGTCGCGTTTTATTGCCAAGGTGCGTTAGTTATTTACCAATTTAGTCATTTACCAATAAGACAGCACCAAGCCAGCCCAGACCGCAACACCGACCCAATGGCTGTTGAGAAAACCCGCAAAGCATCCTTCGCGGTCACGTTTTCTTATGAGCCAATTTTGGTAAGACATAAGACCGATAGCAACGACTAAGCCCGCATAATAAAACACGCCTAGGGCCAGTTCTGAGCCGAGCAATAATAAACATAGGATTGTGATTGCGTGTAAAACGCCAATCATCACTCTGTCGGCATCACCAAATAAAATGGCGGTCGATTTAACCCCAATTTTTAAATCATCGTTGCGGTCAACCATTGCATACATGGTGTCGTAAGCAACGGTCCAGCTGAGATTGGCCATATACATTAACCAAATATATTTAGGCAGCTCGCCAGCTTGGGCAGCAAAAGCCATGGGAATGGCCCATGAAAAAGCCGCGCCTAAAAACACTTGAGGCAAGTGAGTGTGGCGCTTCATAAAGGGGTAAATGGCGGCTAAAGCGGCACCTATAAACGACAGTTGAATGGTTAATGTATTGGTCATTAAAACCAAAACAAAAGCAGCGGTTAATAAGCTAAAGAATAAAATAAGAGCTTGTTTGCTGGTGACCGCTCCAGTAACGAGCGGCCTAGCGAGTGTACGCTCTACATGACCATCTACGTGACGGTCGGCGTAATCATTAATTACACAGCCGGCGGCACGCATAAAAATGACTCCTAGAGTGAAAATAACCCATATTGGAAAATCAGGAAAGCCTTCTGCCGCTACCCACAATGCCCAAAATGTTGGCCACAATAATAAGTAAACACCAACGGGTTTATTCAAACGCATAAGTTCAAAATAAGGCTGTGATGTTTTCAACGACCTTGCAATAAGCGGTTTGGCGAGTAGCGTTTGTAAAAATGTCATAACAATCTAACGGTCACTTTAACAATAAGGCGAGCATTATAACCAAGATAGAGGGCTATTCATAAGGGAGTATGGCTAGAAAGACTTATCTCGCAGGATTTGTCAGGGGTCGAGTAAAAGCTTCGGTGACCAGAATGGGCTTTTGGTTTAAATAAAAGACAGAGCGTCGCGCCCATTGCAGCGATAAGGGGTTGTGTTTAAGGCTGAAGGCGTTCATTTTTCCCCGAGACATATGCGGGTGGGTAAATAAGAAGCCCCCCAGTGGTTTGTCGCCCAAATTTAGTAACTGACTTTCATAACCGGTTAATGAGCTTTTGGGCATACAGGTACGAGCATAAACCCAAGGCTCACCTTTTACTTGAAGTGCAACGTCGCGACACCAGGCGGTGGTGTCAGAGCTTTCGCAGTTTAATAGTTGCGCTTCTTGTGGGGTAATTTGCCGCCAACCCTGCCAAAGCACACGTACCGAGAAATCGCCGTCACTAAGGGCAATCAGCTGGGCGGTTAATGAGTGAGAATTAAACAGAGTTTTACGCCAAATATGAGGAACACTAAAGAAGTGGCGTTGGTTGCGAGCAGACCATGCAGGAAACGAGGGAGATAAATAACGGCTGATGATCGACTGATATTTCATGGCGCGGAGCATGTAACAAAATGGCAATAAAGGCAAGACAGCTAATCATTTGTGTTGATTTTTTAGTCGATGAACAGTAGGTTACGCCTGCTTAAATAGCGATATTACAATATTTTATTAGCAGCAGAGAGTGATTCTCATGAAGAAATGGCAATGCGTAGTATGTGGTTGGGTATACGATGAAGAAGAAGGCTGTCCAGAAGAAGGGCTAGCACCTGGTACGGCATGGGCCGATGTTCCAGACGATTTTATCTGCCCTGATTGTGGTGTGGGCAAAGACGATTTTGAAATGGTTGAGATTTAATAACTCTCTTCCTTCGATACACATTCCATCACAACGAAGATAATTATTATGGCACAAGCAAATTCACCTGTTGTTGTTATTGGAACGGGTTTAGCAGGTTATAACCTGGTAAAAGAGTTCCGCAAACACGACTCCGAAACACCTGTACTTATGATTACTGCCGACGCAGGCTGTAATTATTCTAAGCCGATGTTATCCACAGGCTTTACCAAGAATAAAAGTGCAAGTGATCTGTCGATGGCAGATGCCGGTAAGATGGCAGATCAATTGAATGTTACTATTCGCACGAATACGCGAGTAACCAATATTGATGCAAGTGCGCATACTGTTTTTGTTGGTGAAGAAGCCATTGAATACAGCAAGTTGGTATTAGCATGGGGCGCAGAACCTGTTGCAGTGCGCATTGAAGGTAATGCTGGCGAACACATCTTTGCTATTAACGACCTGCAAGATTATGCCAACTTTCGCGCAGAGTTGGAGGGTAAAAAACGAGTTCTCATTATGGGAGCTGGCCTTATTGGTAGTGAGTATGCCAACGACCTGTCTAATGGTGGATTTGAGGTTGATGTGGTTGCGCCAAGTAATCAAATCTTACCTGGGCTATTACCAGAAAAAGCAGCATCAGCAGTGAAAAATGGTTTAGAGGGTTTAGGGGTTAAGTTTCATCTTGGTTTATTGGTTACTCGAGCATGTGAAAGTGATAACGGCGTTGTGGTTGAGTTGTCTAATGGCGAACATATTGAAACCGATATTATTGTATCGGCCATTGGTTTACGCCCACGTCTAGATCTTGCCGTTAAAGCAGGCTTACAAGTTAACCAAGGCGTGTGTGTTGATCGCATGTTGCAAACCAGCGATGCTGATATTTATGCGTTGGGTGACTGTGCCGAAGTTGATGGTCATGTGTTGTTGTACGTTATGCCATTAATGGCATCGGCAAGAGCGCTTGCAAAAACCCTTGCAGGCCAGCCGACGGAAGTAAGTTATGGCGTTATGCCAGTAGCGATTAAAACCCCCGTTGTGCCGGTTGTGGTATCACCTTCTGCCAAAGAAGGTGAGTGGGAAATTGAAGCGAATGGCGTAGATGTTAAAGCGTTATGTCGTGATGATGATGGTTCATTATTAGGGTATGCTCTTACCGGAGCGTGTGTGGCTGATAAATTAGCCCTTAATAAAGAGCTCCCAGCGATTTTTAAATAATATATTTCAATTAATAGTAAAGAATAAAAAAACAAGGATCAAATTATGCGTAAACCTGAATTAGCAGCAGAAATTGCAGAGAAAACTGGCTTAACGAAAGAAAAATCAAACGAAGTTATTACTATTATTACTGACCAAATCGGCAAAACGTTAAGTGAAGACGATACTGTTAGTTTAATTGGCTTTGGTACTTTTAGCCGTCGTTCGCGTGCTGAGCGTAAAGGTAAAAATCCACAAACAGGCGCTGAGTTAATTATTCCTGCAAGTAACACAGCAGCGTTTAAGCCTGGTAAGGGCTTGAAGGACAAAGTTCAATAATCGTGACTGAGACACTGTCAAATATTGAGTTAACCCGATTGTGGGTAGAAAAACTGGTGGTAGGCGAAGGGCTTTGCCCTTTTGCCCACCCCGTTATGGACAAGCTTCATATTGAAGAATCGACCAGCACAGATTTAGAGACGATTACACGTTCGTTTTTATCCTTACTTAATGAAATGCAGTTAGCGGATGACAACGATCTACCCACCGCTCTGTTTATTGTGACTCGTGCTTTAAGCGACTTTGATGATTATCTTGATTGGCTTTTTGTATGCGAAGACTTACTTGAGCAATCAGGGCTTGAAGGCGAAATACAGCTGGCCAGCTTTCATCCCCATTATGAGTTTGAAGGCGAAGACGCCGACGCCATGACGAATTACTCTAATCGATCGCCGTTTCCCATGATTCATTTCATTCGAGAAAATCACATAAGCGAAGCGTTAAAAACGGTCACTAAGCCAGAAGCTATTCCCGAGCGTAACAAGCGCCACATGCAGCGTTTAGGCAAGGAAGGATTATTGAACTTAATGCCCGAATTGGCAGAAAGTGCAATTTTTGTGAAAAAGTAAGCAAGTCAGATATGACGACTTGCTGATTAATTATTAAAGCTGATTAATTATTAAAAGCTGATTAGACACTCACTAAAAAACAAGCCTTTGGCTTAAAAAATAAAAGGTATCAATACAATGAAATTCCGCATGCTGCTTTGGGCTCTTGGCCTTATGATGAAGAAAGCAAGTAAGAATAATCCTGATTTTAAAAAGAAACTGGTTGGTAAAGATTTTGCTTTTCAGATTCAAACACAAGGCGGTATTACTCGTCATTACATCGTGAAAAATGAGCGTGTAACGTCAACCAGTGGTCCTGCTAAAGATCCTGCGTTCAGTATTTCTTTTAAAGATGCTGATACTGGTATGCTTATTATGACCTCAAAAGATAAAAACGCTTTTATGAAGGGTATTCAAGAAAAAGACATTAAAATTGATGGCGATTTGTCATTGGTTATGTGGTTTCAAGGTATTGTTAAGCACGTTAAGCCTAAGGGTAAAAAGAAAAAATAATGCATACGTTTGAGCAATTTAATAATAACAAGCTGGGCTAATCAGTAAGGAAGATCAAATGAATCTAACGCAACGTATTTTATTCGCCATGACGTTAGCCATTGCCCTAGGCAGTGTTACCCAACAGTTATTGTTATTGCCCGAACTGCCTTCTTGGCTAGCCATTACTCTCAGTGAAGGACTGGCCGGAGGCATCTTTTATGTTGGTGGGCAGATATTTGTCGCCAGCCTTAAAGTGCTGGTGGTGCCACTGGTTTTTGTGTCTTTGGTTTGTGGTACTTGTCAATTACAAGGACAAAGCTCGTTAGGTTGGTTAAGTTTGAAAACCATTGGGCTGTATTTGCTAACCACAGCCATCGCTATTTCTATTGCCATTACGGCCGCAGAGTTATTAGAGCCAGGTCTTGGTATTGCAATGACCAGCAGCGCCGATTTTGAAGCGCCTCTGCCACAGCCGCTTAGCCAAGTCTTTATTAATATATTTCCAGCTAATCCAGTAAAAGCAATGGCCGAAGGCAATATGCTGCAAGTAATTGTTTTTGCAATTTTAATTGGTTTAGCTATTAGTCGCAGTGGAACTCATGGCGATCGCTTAGCGCAGCAGTTTCAAGACTGGAACGAAATTATGATGACATTGGTTACCTTGCTAATGAAGCTGGCTCCTTATGGGGTGTTCTGCTTGTTGTTCAGCTTGTTTGCTAAGCAGGGCATTGGTGTCATTGGTGATCTAGCCTTATATATGATCACGGTATTATTAGTTTTAGCGATTCATATGCTGGTGGTTTATCCCACTTTATTAAAAACCTTTGCGGGCTTATCTCCTGCCATGTTCTTGCGAAAAATGCGTAATACGCAGGTCTTTGCTTTTTCTACAGCGTCTAGCTCAGCAACCATTCCTGTAACATTGCGAACTGTTGAGCAGCGTTTAGGTGTTAACAATCGTATTGCCTCTTTTACGGTTCCTTTGGGGGCAACGATTAATATGGATGGCACTGCTATTATGCAGGGTGTTGCCACTGTTTTTATCGCTCAGGCTTTTGGTTTGGAGCTGACGTTAACCGATTATTTATTGGTGGTTGCCACTGCCACATTAGCATCGGTGGGCACCGCAGGTGTGCCAGGTGTGGGCTTGGTAACTCTTGCGATGGTATTACAGCAAGTAGGTTTGCCGGTAGAAGGTATTGCTTTAATTATTGGCGTAGACCGCTTGTTAGATATGGTAAGAACCGCCGTTAATGTAACGGGTGATGCTACAGTGTCTTGTATTGTTGGCCGCTCAGAAAATGCGCTTGATAACACCATTTATAATGATCGCGAGGCCGGTTTGGCTGGGCTTAATACGAATTCAGTGGAAACAAAAGTTTAATGAAGATGTTACGTTTAGGTTGTGTGGTGCTAACAGCCATTTTTACAGTAAATGTGCAGGGACAAGCAATATCACTCAATGATAAGCCAGTGATCAATGAGCAACCCTTGAATGAGCAACACTTTAATGGGCAAGTATTATCAGAATCCGACGTGGTAGAAGTCGCTCTTGCTCAGCAGATTATTGACCACTCTGGTTTATTAAGCTTGTCGCAACAGGTTAAGTACAGTGCGCAGCAATTTATCCAAGGTGATCAGACGATTAACCATGCGCAACACTTTGCGATAGCCAAAAGTTTGGCCAAACGCTGGACAGAAGAAGCGTGGCAGCAACGTTTGCTGCAACGGATAGAAGCTATGCCCATCGCACAGCAACAGGCTATTTTGCAGCAATTAACCCAGCCGTTAATTCAGTCGGCACAGCAAAAAGAGCGACAAGCCATTGCTATTCAGCATTCAGATGAGTATCAGCGCTATATGGCTAAGTTAAGACAGCGTCCACCTGCGGCGTCGCGTTGGCAGTTGATTGAAACGTTGGATAAAAACTCGGGTTTTTCGCAGATGTTAATTAAGGCTCGCGCTGCGGTTATTAAAGACATAAGTCGCCAAGTAAAAGATTGGCAGGTGGTTAGCTCATGGCAGGCCGACACCCAGCAAGAGGTATTGGAATTTTTGTTTTATGCTTACCGTAAAACGCCTAACGCCGAATTGCAGCGCATTGCTCAAAGCTTTAATCAGCCAGAATTATCGGCATTTTATGGTGCAGTTCGTAAAGAGATTTACTAAGCAAATTATTTGCTTAGCATACCCACTAATTCGTTTAAATCGTCTACTTTAGCCAACACGTTTTCCGTAACAGTGCGCGCCGAATCCGCAGAGATGTTTAGGCTTTCAAATATTTCATCCGTTGGCGATTCGTTTGCTCCGTCGCCAAATCCAAAAGTACGCAAAGAGCGTGTTGCTATGTGCAGTAAGTTGGCACAGACGTTAAATTCGCCGTCATACGCTGGGTTGTGCTGGTTACGAAGTGCCACAACGACTTCTTCTGGCATGCGCCATTGTTGCATTAATAAGCTGCTAACTTGCTCGCGATTAAGGCCAATTAAGTACTTTTCAATAAGACTGCGGTTGATGTGTGGGTTTGCTTCAATATGGCGATTAATTAGCGAAAATTGAGGGGGGAAAACGTGCCCCAGAATTAAATAACCAAAGTTATGCAGTAATCCGCACAAATAAGCTGTACCTGTATTTGGGCGTTGTTTAGCTGGCATAAGGCGTGCTAATTCACCCATTAATGCTGCGGTCACTACAGCTTGCTGCCAAAATGATTGATAACCTTGAGGGCCGTGCTTGGGTACGGATAGGGTTCGGCCGAGAGATAAACCAAGGGCTAGGTTTATGACTAAATCAAAGCCCAACACTCGAATAACCGCATCTTCAACGGATTTTATTTCACCCTTCACGCCATAATAAGGCGACCGTGCCCAGCTAACTACTTGCGCTGCCATTCCTGGATCTAATTCAACAATATTGGCAAGTTGAGTTGTGTCGGCATTAGGATCAACACGCAGTTCAATAATACGGCGGGCCGTTTCTGGCAAAGGCGGTAGATCTAGGGTTTCAGATAGGCGCTGTTTTATGCGTAGAGGGGTAAATTGATTAATGGCTGCGTGAGTGTCTTCTAAATCTTGTGCTGGTGACTGTTGGTAGCTAGGAATAGGCAGTGGTACGGTGTAGTCGCCAATTGTAGAGCTGGAAGTTAAGGATTTAAACGCGTCGGCTGGCAATTTAATCCATTCTTGGTTATCGCCGCTGGTAAGAAACAACTGGTCTTCATTTAATAGATGACTGTCTACTAAGCTATCGATTTGAGTTATCTGCGGTAGCGCAGGAAAGTCTTCAACCCCCAGCTTTTGTTTTAATTTTACTAAGTCGGTTAAGGCAATGGCGTTAAATTGGCGGCCACACTGAAGCGACAGGCGGTTTAAATCTAGGATGCGATTACTGGGCATTACCACCTGAACTTTGCCAATGCTGTCTTTTAAAAAGACAACACGAGCGAGTTTACTCGAATAATGAGTAATACGATTACCTTGCATTAATTGAAAGGTATCTTCGTCGTCGGTTAGTTGGTAGTTAACATTCCAGTCATCTAAAACTTTTAATACCGTGGCTGGGATAGTCATGTTTTGGCCCTGAGTAATCTATTTTTGTTATTTTAATATAGAGCAATATACAAATTATGCTTGCGAAAATTGTTCGCTATTGCCCATCCAGCGCTTAATAATGGCTTCAACATGTTGTGGATGTTGATTGATCAATTGTTCTGCCATTGATTTTACCTGTGGTAGCAAGTAACTGTCACGTTCTAAATCGGCGACTGAAAGCTGTTGTAAGCCTGTTTGTCGAGTACCTAGTAGTTCACCGGGGCCTCTAATGAGTAAATCTTGTTCTGCAATATAAAAGCCATCGGTGCTTTCACGCATCACCCCCAAACGTTGTTTACTGATTTCGCCTAGCGGTGCCTGATAAAGCAAAACGCAATGCGACTGTTGATCGCCACGCCCGACTCGACCGCGCAGTTGGTGGAGTTGAGCAAGCCCTAAACGTTCTGGGTTCTCTATAATTATCAGATTTGAATTAGGTACGTCAACTCCAACTTCAATTACTGTTGTGGCAACGAGCAAATCAATATCATGGTTTTTAAAGCGTTGCATAATTTCGACTTTTTCTGCTGCTTTCATACGCCCATGAATTAAACCGATTCGCAGCTTAGGTAAAGCTTCTGTTAATTGTTGTGCCGTCACCTCTGCCGCTTGGCATTGCAGCGATTCACTTTCTTCAATTAAGGTACAAACCCAATAAGCCTGAGTACCTCCTTGGCACACTTCGTTTATGCGCTGCACGACCTCTTGGCGGCGATTATTGCTTACCACTAGGGTGTTGATAGGAATGCGACCTTTGGGCAGTTCATCAATAATAGAAACATCTAAATCGGCGTAAGCACTCATGGCTAAGGTGCGCGGAATTGGGGTTGCCGTCATAATCAGTTGGTGGGGTGCAAAATCTCTACCTTTAGCGCGTAGAGATAATCGTTGATGAACCCCAAAGCGATGCTGTTCATCGATCACTACCAAGGCTAATTGAGCAAACTCAACCCCTTGCTGAAATAACGCATGAGTGCCAATCACTAGCTTGGCCTCTCCACTAGCAATTTCGGCCAATACGGATTCTCGCGCTTTACCTTTTACCTTGCCAGTAAGCCAGGCGATTTTTGTACCTTCGTTTTGCTCGGCAAATATAGGCTCAAACCATTGACTAAAATTGAGTAAATGCTGCTCTGCTAAGATTTCAGTCGGTGCCATCACCGCCACTTGGTATCCTGCATCCAGCATAGGCGCGGCGGCGAGTGCTGCTACCAGAGTTTTGCCTGAACCAACGTCACCTTGAACTAAGCGCAGCATAGGGTGTGGCTGGTTTAAATCGAATTGAATTTCCTCTACTACACGGGTTTGCGCTGCAGTGGGGGTGAAAGGCAAAGAATCAATGACTTGCTGCTGGCTTGGCCCCATAAATTGAATAGCAACGGCTTTGTCTTGTTTTACTTTTAAGCGAGCACGGTGCATAGATAGTTGGTGGGCCAACAGTTCTTCTAAAATCAGGCGTTTTTGGCAAGGGTGCTGGCCTGTTTGCAGTTGCTCTAAATTAGCTTCGTTAGGCGGTTGATGCAAATACTGGAGGGCTTGTGCTAGCGAGGGTAATTGCCAATCGTTTAGCCAGCTTTGTGGAAGCAGCTCGGTTAATTGAAATTTATCTGCAGCTAACATCTCTAACGCTTGGCTTATCATGGTGCGTAAGCGACTTTGGCTAATACCTTCTGTTGCCGGATAAACAGGGGTCAGGGTTTGTTCTATAGCGTCGTTACCCTCTGTTATCAGTTGATACTCTGGGTGATAAATTTCTAAGCCACTAGCCCCTCGACGCGCTTCGCCGTAACAGCGAATTTCTGTGCCGTCGGCAAATTGTTTTTTTTGCGCCGCTGTAAAATGATAAAAGCGTAATCCCAAGCTGCCAGAGTTATCCTGAATGCGCACGCTCAAACTACGACGCTTGCCAAACAGTATTTGGCTACTGCGAACAATGCCCTGCACCACATAGGTTTGTTGCGGGCGCATAGCTGCAATTGGCGTAATGCGAGTTCTATCTTCGTAGCGAAAAGGAAGATGAAACAGCAAGTTAACCAGGTCGTGTATGCCCCAATCGGCAAATTGCTGAGCCATTTTAGGGCCAACCCCTTTTAACTGGGTTAGCGCGACTTGCTTCTCAACTAATGTTTTATTAGACATGTGCCGGCAGTATCCAATAACAGATCAATGGCTTTACCTCTAGGAAAGCTGGCGCGCCAAGCAAGGGCGACAGTACGAGATGGCGCAGGGTTGGCAAAAGGCCGAGTAGTAATTAAGTTTGAGTCTAAATTACCGACAGCAGATTCTGGCAGCACAGTGATACCAAGGCCGGTGGCAACCATGTATTTTAAGGTTTCTAAAGAGCTGCCTTGGGTCACGCTGCCTACTTGACTGCCATTTTCGCGGCTTAGTGCGGGGCACATTTCAATCACTTGATCGCGAAAACAATGGCCTTCTCCTAACAACAGTAAGTTTTGATCGGGTAGCATTTCGGGTTCAATAACTTGCAGAGCCGATAGCTCATGGTCTTTTGGCATTACCACGACAAACGACTCTTCGTAGAGAGGGCGAGTAATCACATCCGGCTCGTTAAATGGCAATGCAATAATAATAGCGTCTAATTCACCGTCTCGTAATTGGCGTCTTAATACCGCGGTGTAGCTTTCTTCAATAAACAACGACATTGACGGTGCTTGCTGATGTATTTTAGGTACTAGTTGGGGAAATAAATAAGGCCCAATGGTAAAAATAGCGCCGACTTTTAAAGGGTTATTGAGTGGATCTTTGCCTGCATCGGCTAATTCTTTAAGTGTGCGTGCTTCACCTAATACCTTTTGCGCCTGCTGAATAATCGTTTCACCCACTGGGGTAAGCGTCACTGCATTTTTGCTGCGCTCGAAAATGGCAATATCTAATTCGCCTTCTAGCTTCTTTACCGCTACGCTCAAGGTAGGTTGACTAACAAAACACTTTTCAGCCGCGCGGCCAAAGTGCCGTTCTTGAGAGAGGGTTACTATGTAGCGTAATTCGGTTAAAGTCATGGTGCCTCGGTAATCAAAATAAGCATTAGTGATTAGATTCAGTTAATCACAGCATGTGTTTTGATTTATATTAACTATTGCAAATAAGAATAGAAAGCCTGCCGGTGATGAAATGTGTTTAATTTATTAAGACATCATAAATTACCAGCAGTGCAAATAAGGAGTCGCAAATGGCGCGAATTTTAATCGTTGGTGCAGGAGATATTGGCGGTCAGTTGGCAATTAAACTGGCTAATTCGGGTCATGATGTGTGGGCGATGCGACGCTCAGACGTTGAGCTTGGTAATGGCGTTAAAACATTACAAGGTGATGTTGCAGACGTTGAAACCTTATTGTGTATGCCAGATGATATTAATGTCGTGGTGTATAGCGTGGCGTCGCCAGTGTTTTCACAAGAGGGTTATCATAAATATTATTATCGTGGCATTCGTCATTTACTTCATGCCTTAAAAGCGCAAGGGCAAAAGCCTGAACATGTATTCTTTACCTCCAGTACCAGTGTGTATCATCAAATGGACGCGACCTGGGTGGATGAGGAAAGTACCACAGAACCTACCAGCTTTGCTGGCAAAGAATTGTTGCAAGCCGAGCAGGCTCTGGCCGAGGGCTATATTCCTGCAACGACGGTGCGTTTTCCAGGTATCTATGGCCCGGGTCGTAATCGGATGATTGAGCAAGCTCGCCAAGGTGGCTATTGTGATCCAACCCCCGATGTGTGGACAAACCGCATACATCGTGATGACTGTGTTGGGGTATTAAGCTTTTTGATTGAAAAAGTGCTGTCCGGTGAAAAAATAGAAGCGGTCTATTTGGCTTGTGATTCTGAGCCTGCAACCTTGTTTGATGTATTAGAATGGATGAAAGATCGTATTGGCGAAGTTGAGCCAGATTACGATTTACCCGAAGCAACAAGACGCGCTAACAGACGCTGCAGTAATAAACGTTTAATCGATGCGGGCTATCAATTTAAATTTCATAATTACCAAGAAGGTTATGATTTTGTTTTAAAAGAAATGGGCTTGTAGCAGCAAACCCATTGTGAGCATAAAGAGGCTCGTGTTAACCGCGAGCTTCTTCAAGCTCTAGGATCCCGTCCATTTCTACCGCAGCATCTTTGGGTAGTTGAGCCACACCAATAGCCGCACGGGCTGGGTAAGGTTGTTCGAAATACTCTGCCATCACCAAATTTACGGTTGCGAAATTACTAAGGTCAGTTAAGAAAATATTCAGTTTAGCAATATCTTGTAAGCTCCCACCTGCTGCTTCACAGACGGCCGTTAAGTTATCAAATACACGACGAATTTGCGCTTCTATGTTGCCGTTAACCATTTCCATAGTTTCTGGAACGAGAGGGATTTGGCCAGAAAGGTAAACCGTGTTGTTCACTTTAACTGCTTGCGAGTAGGTACCAATTGCTTGCGGTGCTTTATCGGTACTAATAATGACTTTGGCCATAAAAAATCCTTAACGTGTGCTTATTAAATAGTTAGTTTTTAATGCGTACAATTTTGTTTACACCACGGATGGTGCGCAAGCGTCGAATAACTCGGGCAAGGTGTTTGCGACCTTGTACGCTCAGCTGTATCTGGGTAACACTCAGCTTGGCATCGCGGTCTTCGACACTAATACCTTCAATATTGGCGTCGGCCTGAGTAATGGCGGATGCCAGGTCGGCAACAACGCCTTTGCGGTTTTCTAGGTAAAGGCGTAATTCAACAGAGAATTCACTATTGATGTCTTTATCCCAGCTTAAAATGACGCACTTCTCTGGGTTGCCTTGAATATCTTGTACGTTTTTACAGGTCTCAGTATGAATCACTAAGCCCCGTCCAGAACTCACGTTACCCAAAATAGGGTCGCCAGGGATGGGGCTACAGCAGCGAGCAAAGCTTACCGCTAAACCTTCGGTGCCTTTAATGGCTAGTGGTGCATCATCACTTACGGACTCTAAATCAATATCGGTATCGCGGTTAGCGACCAGTAAGCGCCGTGCTACTAAAGAGGCCATGCGGTTACCTAAGCCAATATCTTCTAAAATATCGTCAAATTCTAATAGAGAGGTTTCGTCTATTAATTGGTCTATGCGGTCTTGATCAACATCGTCAATGGATTTATCAAGAGAAGCTAATGCTTTATGTAATAACCGTTCGCCTAAATTAATGGACTCGGAACGGCGTTGGTTTTTCAAGAAGTGACGAATATTTGAACGTGCTTTGCCGGTAACCACAAAGCTTAACCAAGCAGGATTAGGCTGTGCTCCTGGTGCTGTGACAATCTGAACGGTTTGCCCATTTTGCAGCTTAGAGCTTAACGGTGCGAGTTGGCGATCGATGCGACAAGCAATGCACGAATTACCCACATCGGTATGAATAGCGTAAGCAAAATCAACCGTGGTGGAGCCTTTGGGTAATTCAAAAATACGGCCTTTGGGTGAGAATACATAAATCTCATCAGGGAATAGGTCAACTTTAACGTGTTCAATAAACTCAATCGGGCTGCCCGCACTCTGCTGCAGTTCCATCAAGTTTTGTACCCACTTTTGGGCACGTTGACTGCCGTTGGTATTGTTTTCGTTATTGCTATCGGATTTATATAGCCAATGAGAAGCGATACCATGATTCGCCATGGCATCCATTTCTTCGGTGCGGATTTGAATTTCAATCGGCACACCACTGATACCAATTAAGGTGGTGTGCAAGGATTGATATCCGTTGGTTTTGGGAATAGCAATGTAATCTTTAAAGCGCCCTGGAATAGGCTTGTATAAGTTATGCACTGCGCCCAGCACGCGATAGCACATATCAACTGATTCTACGACGATACGAAAACCATAAACATCCAAAATCTCATTCAAAGACTTACGTTGAACCTTCATCTTGGAATAGATACTAAACATGTGCTTCTCACGGCCTAGTACCCGTGAAGGCAGGTTCTCTTCTTTGAGTCGACTGCGCAAAGAGTTGGCTATTTTATCAACCAGTTCTTTGCGGTTACCGCGAGCGTTAGTAACGGCCTTGCGAATCATGCCCGAACGCATCGGGTACATGGCATCAAAGCACAGCTCTTCCATTTCGACACGAATGCTATTAAGGCCTAGGCGATGTGCAACGGGGGCGTAAATATCGAGTGTTTCACGGCCTATACGGCGGCGCTTATCGGGGCGTAGAGCACCCAGTGTGCGTAAATTATGTAAACGGTCTGCCAACTTAACCAGCATTACTCGAATATCTTTAGCCATTGCCAGAATCATCTTTTGAAAATTCTCGGCTTGCTGTTCTTCTTTGCTCTCAAATTTAATGTGAGTCAATTTACTCACGCCATCAACCAGCTCTGTGACGACATCACCAAACTGTTCAGACAAAGCGATTTTAGGTATGCCGGTATCTTCAATCACGTCGTGTAGCATTGCCGCCATTAAGCTTTGATGATCAAGACGCATGCCAGCAAGAATATTAGCAACAGCTAAAGGGTGAATAATGTAGGGTTCACCACTGCGGCGACGTTGTCCTGTATGCGCTTGTTCGGCATAAAAATAGGCGCGTCGAACCTGATGAATTTGTTCGGTGGAGAGGTAAGTCGATAATCGGTCAGATAAGGCGTCGATAGTTGGCACGGGTGAGACCTGTGGTGATGAAAGTTCAAACCGAGCGAGAAATGCTCACTCGGTTTACGATAGCCGAGAACCAGTACTAAAGTCTAGCTTCTCGTCTAACGCTATAACTCATAAAGCTTACTCTGCGTCAGCTTCTTCTTGTGCGCGCATCGTTTCGTTAGAAATTAAACCAGCAGCGATTTCACGTAAAGCAATAACCGTTGGCTTATCGCCTTCGATATCAACTAAAGGTTCAGCACCTTGCACAGCAATTTGACGAGCGCGTTTAGTGGCCAACATGACCAATTCAAAACGGTTATCAACGTTTTCTAGACAATCTTCAACGGTTACGCGAGCCATGGATTAGTTCCTGCGAGGTTACAAAATTTGGGTTCTTTGTCTGTGAAATTTTGCCACTGACAACGATGACCCCATAGTCTATCGAATGCGGGGCCATCATAGAAGTATTAGAATGATAAAATTGGTTATTTTTTAACTAATTCAGCAGATTTTGCAATAAATCACGCTGAATTTGGCTTTGTACCGAGGTTCTTTGCTTGCGCGCTAACACAATTGCGCGTAATTGTTGCAGCGCAGTATCAAAATCATCGTTGATGATTAAGTAATCAAATGCGCCGTAATGGCTCATTTCACTTTCAGCATCTTGCATGCGACGATCAATAACATCTTGCGCATCTGTGCCACGACCGGTTAAGCGCTGCAATAATTCTTCGCGACTCGGTGGCAAAATAAAAACACTGATCATGTTGGGCATTTGTTGGCGAATTTGTGCCGCACCTTGCCAATCAATTTCTAAAATGACGTCGCGACCTGCTTGTAATTCTTGCTCTACCCAGACCTGAGAAGTGCCATAAAAATTGTCGAATACTTGTGCATGCTCTAAAAAAGCGCTTTCACCAATCAGCTGTTGAAATGTTTCTTGGCTAACGAAATTATAATCTTGGCCATTAATTTCGCCGTCACGAGGTGCGCGAGTAGTATGAGAAACAGAAACGCCAATGTCTTCGGTTTGTTCTAAAAGCGCTTTTACTAGGCTGGTTTTGCCTGCACCAGAAGGGGCAGAAAAAACATAAAGAGTACCTGTTTGGTCACTGCCTGTTTGTGCGCTATTAGAATGGTGAGTCGATGTATTTTGCATGAGTTTCTCAAATATTGTTCAAGCTGATTGTCTGCCTATTATTTTAACCTGCTAACGCCTCTTCTGAAAATGCGATATCGCAATTACTGTGGGTTTATCAGTACAGAGATTAACTTTATTAAAAATATATTCACGATATGTTACCGATATCTCAGCAAGATGCCGCTATAATGCCGCGCTTAAAATTTAATCTAGAGAACATATATATGAGACCCAGTGGACGCCAAGTTAACGAATTACGCGAAGTTCGCCTTACCCGCAATTTTACTAAGCATGCTGAAGGTTCTGTTTTAGTTGAATTTGGTGATACCAAGGTAATCTGTACTGCCAGTGTAGAAAAAGGTGTTCCTCGTTTTATGCGCGGTGAGGGTAAGGGTTGGGTAACCGGTGAATATGGCATGCTGCCTCGCTCTACAGGTAATCGTATGATTCGTGAAGCGGCTAAAGGTAAGCAGACAGGGCGCACGGTTGAGATTTCTCGTTTAATCGGTCGTTGTTTACGCGCTGCGGTCGACATGAAGGCGTTGGGTGAATACACCATTCAGTTGGATTGTGATGTTATTCAAGCGGATGGAGGAACCCGCACAGCTGCTATTACCGGTGCGTTTGTTGCTCTGCAAGATGCGATTAATGGTTTGTTAGCAGATGGGAAAATTAAAACTAATCCAATCAAAAGCCCGATTGCAGCGGTATCGGTAGGCATTTATGAAGGTACAGCGGTATTGGATTTAGATTATGCTGAAGATTCTGTTGCTGAAACTGATCTTAATGTGATCATGACCGCTGCCGGTGGGTTTATTGAAATACAGGGTACAGCAGAGCAAGAAGCGTTTTCGCCAGAAGAGTTAGCGTCTATGTTGGCCTTGGCTAAAGAGGGCATTGTTGAGCTGTGTGAAAAGCAACAAGTGGCTCTTAAACAAGAGGCTCTTAAACAAGAGGCTCTTAATAGCCAGTGAGTCGTTAAAAATAACCAGTAAGCGGCCTGAACAATAGCCAAAAAAAGCCCAAACAGGTTTAACACGTTTGGGCTTATCTTATTTGCTTTTAAATTATTCGTCGTCAAACTCATATTCAACTAATACTGGCGCATGATTGCCAAATACCTTGTTGCGCATGATTTTGGCTTCAACAACGTATTGACGTAAATCTGGTGTGCAAATTTGGTAGTCAAAGCGAAAGCCCTCGGTATTGCGACGGCGAGCTTCTTCGTTTGGCCAGTAAGTAAACTGGTTTTCACCAAAATTGGCTTCACGAAATGCATCAACAAATCCCACAGGTCCAAAAGCCTGGTCTAGAAAAGCACGCTCTTCTAATAAAAATCCAGGTTGATCCTGCTGCTGACGCCAATTGGCAACATCAATAGTTTTATGTGCGGCTTCTAAGTTGCCACAAAAAATAAAGTCACGACGCTTGCGGCGTGTCTTTTTTAAGTGGCTCAAAAATTCCTGCTGAAACGAGAGCTTATCTTCCAAACTATGAAAAGCATCTTCCTTTGGGAAGAGAACACTACCGATACTAACGTGCTCAAAGTCTGCTTGAATGTAGCGACCTTGAAAATCACACTCAGGAAAGCCTAGCCCTGTCATAATTGCTTTGGGCAATTCGCGGGTATAAATGGCGACACCTGAATAATCGTCGGTTTCCCCTTCAAAAAAATAACCATTGTATCCATCAGGATATAACACGCTGTCGGGCAGCTTGTATTCTCTATCTAGGGTGTTCTGGATGCACACAACATCCGCTTGCTCTTCATTCAGCCATTCGAAGAGCCCTTGTTCAGCGGCATTTTTTAGGCCGTTAACGTGTAGGCTGATAATCCTCATACATGGTTCCTGCATCATGAAGAGTGTATGATACCTGATCCTAGGGGATCTAGGGTAATTTATGGTAAGGATTCTCTGCTACTGCAATCCTAACAGCAATATTTATTAAGGCTTTTTATGCAAAAATATCAACGTGACTTTATTGAATTTGCCATTAAACAAGGTGTTTTGAAGTTTGGTGAGTTCACTCTTAAATCGGGTCGAGTAAGCCCTTATTTCTTCAACGCTGGTTTGTTTAATACCGGTAAAGCTTTAGCAGAGATTGGCCGCTTTTATGCAGCCGCCCTTGAAGACGCTGGGGTTGAATATGATGTTATTTTTGGCCCTGCGTACAAAGGTATTCCTTTAGCAACAACACTAAGCGTAGCTCTTTTTGACAAATATGGAAAAGATGTTCCTTATGTTTTTAATCGAAAAGAAGCAAAAGCTCATGGAGAAGGCGGCACCTTGGTTGGATCGGCATTAGAAGGCCGAGTTTTAATCGTAGATGATGTAATTACTGCGGGAACTGCAATCCGCGAAGTGATGTCTATTATTGAGGCGGCGCCAGGCGCTACGCCAGCTGCTACACTGATTGCGTTGGATCGCCAAGAAAAAGGCAAGGCCGAAGAATCTGCGATTCAAGAAGTTGAGCGTGATTATGGCATTCCAGTCATTAGTATTGTGACTCTTGAACAAGTTCTTGCTTATGTTGCTGATCAGCCTGAATTACAGCAATATGCACAGTCTATAGAAGCCTATCGCGAAAAATACGGAGTATAAGTATGAGGCTCGTAACGAGCGCTTTATTATTAGTTTTATTAAGCACAAATGTCTTTGCGGCTAAGTTATATCGTTTCAATATTGATGGCAGGCAGGTTTTAAAAGATCATGTTCCTCCTGAGTATGCGCAGATGGGTTACGATATTTTGAGTGACCAAGGCTATGTGATAAAGCGCGTAGAGCGTGCTCCAACCGCTGAAGAAATAGCTGCGATGGAAGCAAAAAAGGCGATTGAACAGGCTCGACTTGATCGCATTCGTGAGCGCCGTGAGGCTGACCAAGCTTTGTTACGAGTTTATTCCAAACCGGCAGATGTTGAGCGTGCTCGTCAGAGAAAGATCGCCAATATCGATGGTTATATTGGGTTGCAGCAGCGGCGCATTATTAATTTGACTGAGACCTTAGAGCGCGCTCAGGGTAGAGCTGCGAACTATGAACGCTCTGGCCAAGATGTGCCTGTGGCGATGCGTTTAGAGATTGCCCAGTTGCAAAATCAAATTCGTGAAAGTCACGCCAATTTCAAGTTGCGAAAAGTAGAAAAGGTTGAAGGTACAAAAGAGTTTGCTGAAGAGTATTTTCGCATGCAGATCTTAATGAAGTATCCTCCTGGCACGCTGGAGAGCGAGATTCCTCTTGATGAGCTGCCATAGCGAAGCAGGTGGAGCAGGCATAAAAAAGGAGCTTTAAAGCTCCTTTTTTGTTGCTGCGGCTTTTACGCCAATGCAGTCTGATTTAGCCGATATTGCGTAATATTTGCTGGCTTACCAATTGCCATTGTTCTGGCCAGTATTGAGTCGGTTTAACGCTAAACTCAGTACGAACATACTGGCGAATACGGCCTTCAACCAGAGATGTTAGTAAGTTCGCGCTAGCCGACATAGAAATGCAGGTTACTTTTTGCTCACGCAATTCAGCTTCTCTTAGAATCTGCTTTATTTGTGTTTCTAGGCGCTCAAAGAATTGACGAACACGTTGGCGCAAGCGATCGGTTTCTCCTGCTAAAGCATCACCAGCTAAAATGCGACACATACCAGGGTTCTTTTCGGCGAACGTTAGTACTAGGGTTAGTGTCTTTTCGCAGCGAGTTTCTGCTTCAGAGAAGTCTTGTAATATTCTACTAGTGCGTGAAAAAACTGCATCTTCAATAAATTCGATCAAGCCTTCAAACATTTTAGCTTTACTAGGAAAGTGGCGATACAGCGCCGCTTCCGAAACGCCAACGGTTTTAGCAATGTTGGCGGTAGTAATTTTACCGCCCGGATCAGCTTCTAGCATGTGAACTAGGGCTTGTAGTATTTGATCGCGGCGGGATATTTTGACGTCCGTTTCACTCATCATATTGTCTCAATTAAGCTTTACGGTTAGTAATCAAGGTACCCACACCTTCATCGGTGAAGAGTTCTAGTAAGGTCGAATTAGGAACTCGGCCATCAATAATATGTGCGCTGGTGACACCGGCGTGAACTGCATCAAGTGCACACTGAATCTTGGGTAGCATGCCACCATAAATAGTACCGTCAGCAATTAACTCATCTACTTGTTGAGTGGTTAAGCCGGTAAGTACTTCACCGTTTTTGTCTTGTAAGCCAGAAATATTGGTAAGCAATATCAGTTTTTCTGCACGCAAGACTTCCGCGACCTTGCCTGCAACTAAGTCGGCATTAATGTTGTAAGACGTGCCGTCAGTATCGACGCCAATAGGTGCAATAACTGGGATGAAATCACTTTGCGATAACATGTCTAACACTTGCGTATTAACTCGAGTCACTTCGCCTACGTGGCCAATGTCGATAATTTCTGGTTGTTGCAGTTCTGGTGACTGTCGCGTGACGTGCAATTTCTTGGCGTGCAATAGCTGGCCGTCTTTACCGGTAAGACCAATGGCTTTGCCGCCATTTTGGTTAATTAGGTTGACGATGTCTTTGTTAACTTGACCACCCAACACCATTTCTACCACATCCATCGCTTCGGTTGTGGTAACACGCATGCCATTGATGAATTCACTTTTAATATTCAGTTTATCAAGCATTTCACCAATTTGCGGACCGCCACCATGAACAACAATAGGGTTAATGCCAATCAGTTTCAGCATTACCATATCGCGGGCAAAGCTGTTCTTGAGTGTTTCGTCGGTCATGGCATTACCACCATATTTGACGACGATTGTTTTGCCACTGAATTTTTGCAGGTAAGGAAGTGCTTCACTCAGCACTTTTGTCGTGATTACGGCCTCTTTGCGACTCAATGGCATGAGAAAGAATTCCTGATAAATAAAAATGAGAAAAAATTAAAATTATTAAGCGCGGCATTATAGCTTGGGCGCTGCCTAGAATCATCCATCGAATAACCACAAGCATGAAAAAAAAGATTCATTAAAATGGAATCTCTAACTCGGGAGCATGCAAGTTTAGCGCGGCTTTGTACAGTTGTTGAATGCGCTCTAATGCTGCATGGTCTGCGCCGGCAAAACGCAAGGTGATGCTTGCTGACGAATTAGAAGCCCTAACCAAGCCCCAGCCATCAATAAAATCTGAACGAATGCCGTCAATGGTCGAGACGCGCGCTGATTGATGCAAGCTAGGTTCAGCAGCAAGCTTGGTTATTAGTTCAAGCTTGGTTTGGTCGTTGGTATTAATAGTTATTTCAGCAGTTGAAGTATCATCAGGATAGGCATTAAAGATCAAGGATACAGATTCAAACTGTTGGCTTATAAGCTCTAGAATACGGGCGCTTGCATACAAACCATCGTCAAACCCATACCAGCGATCGCGAAAATAAAGGTGGCCACTTAGCTCGCCGCCTAACGCGGCATTTAATTCTTCCATTTTTGCTTTCATCAAGCTGTGGCCGGTTTTCCACATGGTCGGGCGGCCGCCTAGTTGGGTTATTAGGCTGTTTAAACGACGCGATGATTTAACATCGTATACCACATCGCAACCAGGTTGGCGGCTAATAACGTCTTTGGCTAAGTACATGAGTAAGCGGTCGGGAGAAATAATATTACCCAATTCGTCGACTATCGCAATACGATCGCCGTCGCCATCATAAGCGATACCAATATCGGCTTGATGAGATTGAACGGCTTGCTGCAATGCAATCAAATTAGCTGGGTTGCTAGGATCGGGTTGATGATTAGGAAAATGACCATCAACGTCGCAATGCAATGGAATAACGTTTAATCCCATAGTTTTTAACAATTGTAAGCCGACAGGGCCAGCAATACCATTGCCGGCGTCTAGCACTACCTTTAATGGTCGGCTAAGTTGAATGTCACCTTGAATGCGTTGTAGGTATGCTGATCCCATATCTCGTTGTTCTAGCTGACCATGGCCGTGATGAAACTCTTGTCGCTTAATGCGATGGTAAAGCGACATAAGCTGTTCTTTAACCATGGTTTGCTGGTTCACCACAATCTTAAAGCCGTTAATGTCACTGGCTTTGTGACTGCCGGTAACCATAATGCCATTGTGCGTTTCCAGTTCGTGGCAGGCGTAATACAAAATGCCTGTTGTTACCGCACCAATATTAATCACATTACAGCCAGAGCCGATCAAACCCTGTTGCAGTGCTTGTGTTAGTTCTGGGCTAGAAATTCGACCGTCTTGAGCAACAATGATGCTACGCTGCCCACGCTCTTGCAGTTCGCTGCCTAAAGCGAGGCCGATCAGTTCTGCTATGTCGGCATTGAGGGACGAGCCAACAGTGCCCTTAATATCGTAGGCACGAAAAATACTCAAATTAACATCAGCAATAGGGTGGCTAACTTCTTCTACCAGCACTTGAGGAATGGCATCGCCGTCGATGCTAGTGGTACTTGAGGCAGAATTTAGCGTCGATACTTTAAGGCTCGGCTGTGACAATTCGATCTGTTGTTTTTCGCGCAAATTGTCTTTGCTTGCACTGTCGTTGTCATGCTGAGGATTTTTTGAATTAGCGAGATCTTCCATGGCTTTTGCCAGTTCAAAAAATAATTTAACGTTGAACTTGGGCCATTCACTTTTGCCTTCGCGAAAGAGGTGGCGCACATAGTTTAATAGCATCAGCTGGTTGCGTCTAAGTTCGCGTTTTTGCAGCCAGATAATAATAAACAGCGTGATTAATGTACCTAATAGGGCAATTACCCAAGGGGTTATAATGGTTGTGCTGGCTAATTGAGGGCGTGTATCTGCGGGAATAAAGGTTAAAAACCAGTAGTCATTAATGGATTCGGTGACGACCGTTAATTGAGAGCTGCTTTTAACGCCGACTTCAAATACTTGTAGTCCTTTATTAGGGTCATCGCGCAGTACTTGGCGAGTAGAGATTAAACCATGTTTAACGGCAGCTCCTGAGCGTAATTGTTCTAGCCAATCTGCGCCATATTCGATCAATAAAATACCCTGAATGGTTTGCGTGTAATCACGAATAGGGGTAGCTAAATAAAATTGAATGGTGCCGTTACGCTTTACTGCTTCTAGGGGGAATTCTTTGCCTTTTAAAGTGCTGCTAGCCAGTTCTTGCACGGCATAACCCAGGTTATCTTGCAGGCCCAGTGCGCTCACACTGTCGAGAATAAAGATTTGTTCAGCGCCGGTAATTAGCGATTTTAGGGTGCGTTTCCAACTTAGATCGGGCTGGTTTAAATAGCCGATGGTTGATGCGTGACGAGCAGCATTTTTTTGCTGTATCTGAGTTTCTGCCAGTTTTACGCGTAAGCTGTAAGCCATTTGTTGTGCCATAGCGCGGGCATATTCTTTGTCTAAGCTGGCTTGTTCAAATAAGTTAACTTGCAGGCTTTGTACCGACAGGCCGAGGGAAATAAAGAGTAAAGCGACCCATATTCCGATTCTGTTATAAAACGCTAATGTCCGCTTAGGTGCTTTTATTTCCACGACACTTATTTCCTTATAATTATTGTTTTATGGGGGAGCCGGTAATTTATTTTTTATTTATGCTCTACCCGAGTGACCAAAGCCGCCTTCGCCACGGTCGCTGGCAGTAAACTCTTCTACGATATCAAATTCAGCTTGCACCACAGGTACAATAATTAGTTGTGCCAAACGTTCGCCGACTTCGATTGTAAAGGCTTGCTGGCCACGATTCCAGCAAGAAACCATCAGTTCTCCTTGGTAGTCAGAATCAATTAGCCCAACAAGATTGCCCAGTACAATACCATGTTTATGGCCCAAGCCTGAACGCGGTAAAATCATCGCGGCAATTGATGGATCTTGCAGGTAAATTGCTAAACCTGTTGGGATTAATTGCGTCTCACCTGGGTGCAGTGTAAGAGGCGCATCTAAACAGGCACGAAGGTCTAAACCAGCAGAGCCAGGTGTTGCGTATTCAGGCATTGGAATATCATTGCCAATGCGCGGATCGAGTACTTTGACTTGCAGCTGTTTCATAGCTATCTGTTTCATGGTTATCTATTTCTCGTTACTGTTCATTATTATCGATGTTAGTTTGGGTGGCCGTATATTGATAGGCGATTAGATCAATTAAATCAGTTGCTAAGGCAGATTTTGACATGCGCGGAAACTCTTGCTCGCTTTCATCCCAAAATACCGTGACCGAGTTGCTGTCACTATTAAAACCAATGTCGGTATTAGATACATCATTAGCGATGATCATATCAAGATTTTTACTGGTTAATTTACCGCGGGCATACGTCGCCACGTCTTGCGTTTCGGCAGCAAAACCGACTACGAAAGGTTTGTCTATTAATTGTGCGATGGTCGCGACAATATCAGGGTTTTTAATCAGTGATATTTGCATTTGCTCGCCAGATTTTTTGATCTTTTGTTGAGCGACTTGAATTGGTCGGTAATCAGCCACCGCAGCGGCCGCAATAAAAACATCACATTGCGCTTGGGCTTCTATGCTGGCGTTGAGCATGTCACTGGCGCTATCGACTTGAATAACTTTGATTTTGTCGGGTGCTGATAATCTTACCGGACCGGTAATAATAGTTACTCTGGCACCAGCATCGCGGGCCGCTTCAGCCAACGCATAACCCATTTTGCCAGAGCTATGATTACTAATAAAACGCACCGGATCTATGGCTTCTCGAGTAGGGCCAGCGGTGATCACTACGTCTAAGCCAGAAAGCGACTGTGAGGTGAACAATGTCGCGCAATGTTCAGCAATTAAACGGGGTTCAATCATTCTGCCTGGACCAACATCGCCACAAGCTTGTTCGCCATCTGCTGGACCAAAGTAGTGGAGTTTTTTGCCTTTAAAATCGACCAAGCGTTGAATATTGGCTTGAGTCATCTCATCACGCCACATGGCTTGGTTCATCGCAGGACAGATGGCGAGGGGCGCATCACTGGCCAAACAGAGCGTGGTGAGCAGGTCGTTGCCCATGCCTTGAGTTAAGCGAGCAATGAAGTCGGCGCTGGCAGGCGCGACTAAAATAATGTCTGCCCAGCGTGCTAATTCAATATGTCCCATGCCAGCTTCCGCTTCAGGGTCTAACATTGAATAGTGGACAGGGTTTCCTGACAACGCTTGTAAAGTAAGTGGGGTAATGAATTCCTGTGCGGCAGCTGTCATAACAACGCGGACTTCTGCTTTGGCTTTGCGTAATTCACGCACCAGCTCGGCGGCTTTATAGGCAGCGATACCACCGGTAATGCCTAATAGAATACGTTTGTTGCAGAGTCGTGAAAGCGGCTGATCTGGTGCGTAAGTGGAGTGCTGCTGCATAAAAATAACCTATTTATTGTCTGCCGCTAGTATATCAGGCAGATTTAAAAATAGTGAGAACTGAACGACTTAGCTTAATACTTAACTTAAAACGTAGCTTTAAAAGGATTTTAATGATGGCGATAACCGATTGGCCAGCGGATGAGCGGCCTAGAGAAAAATTGTTAGCACGTGGCGCGGTAAATTTGTCGGACGCTGAATTGTTGGCAATTTTTTTGCGCACAGGAGTAACGGGTAAGAGCGCGGTGGATTTAGCGCGGGATTTATTAACCAGTTTTGGTGGTTTACGGCAGTTACTGGTGGCGGATTTAACCACATTTACACAACACCATGGTTTAGGCCCTGCCAAATTTTCACAGTTACAAGCAGTGTTAGAGATGTCGAATCGACATTTAGCCCAGACCTTGCAAAAAGAGAATGCGCTCACCAGCCCGCAGTTAACTCAGCGGTATTTGATGTCTAAATTACGTGACCGCCAGAGCGAGGCGTTTGTGGCGTTATTTTTAGATAGTCAACATCGTGTGATCGAGTATGTAGAATTGGCTCATGGCACCATTGATGGTGCGGCTGTGTATCCACGCGAGGTGGTGAAGATGGCACTGTCTAAAAATGCCGCCGCGATTATTTTCGCACACAATCATCCGTCGGGTATTGCAGAAGCGAGCCAAGCGGATAAGGCGATTACAGAGCGCTTGGTTAAAGCGTTATCGTTGCTCGATATTCGGGTTTTAGACCATATTATTGTGGGTGATGGTGAGTTTACATCTTTTGCGGAAAAAGGCTGGCTATAATGATATTGAGTGTCTAACATAACCGTTTAAGGGCAAATAATGGCTGTTTGTGTAAAATACAGCCTGTTGTCCTTGCCAACCCCCCTGATTTTTTGGTATAAAGCGCAACCCTTTTTTAAGGT
>OJEO01000081.1_pt1 | contig 52688 bp, 50 predicted proteins | sample 1593621 | NCBI WGS metagenome assembly OJEO01 (sample SAMN05416875, study PRJEB24817) | seawater metagenome | isolation source: Sea water | place: Canada:Atlantic | collected 2013-11
CACGTTGAACTTCTCCATAGACTTCAGTCACCGCAGCTAACGAACCCGCTACCATAATGGCGTAGAAAACAAAGGCGGCTAAATCCCCTGCAGATAGCTCGCCAGCAATCACATCGCTGCCACCCACAAATAACATGCCGGCAACGGCGCCCATCACCATCATCATCACCATAGCGATCAACACCGCTCTATAGCGAATCCGTTTTAACGCAACTGCAAAAGCCCCTTCTGCTGCTTGGCCAAATTGTTTGTTTACCAATTCTTCACGAGTGAATGCTTGCACCACTTTAATATTTTGTAGGCTTTCCCCTGCCCAAGCACCTACAGTAGCAATCTTGTCTTGGCTATCACGAGATAGTTTTTTGACTTTACGACCAAAATAAATTAACGGAAAAACAATAAAGGGAACCACCAGCAACACGATCAAGGTAAGCTTAACGTTACTAATAAACATTAAGCTTAAGCCGCCAATAAACGTTAACGCATTACGAAAAGCAAACGAAAAAGAAGAACCAATAACTGTTTGCAGCAATGTAGTATCAGTGGTGACGCGGCTTTGAATTTCACCGGCCAAATTATCTTCAAAAAAGCTTGGCGGTAAACTCACAAGGTGTGAATACAGTTTTTTACGAATATCGGCAATCACTCGCTCACCCAGCCAAGACACCATGTAAAAGCGAAAGTAAGCACCTACCGACAAAGCAACAATGATAATGCCTACCCAGCTTATAGCATTCTCTAAACCAGATGTTGACTGGCTAGAAAAGCCTTCATCAATCATCAATTTAATACCCTGGCCTAACGATAAAGTCAGCGCTGCAGTAAACACTAAAGCGATAATCGCGATCACTAAACGCAGTCGATATGGGCGTACAAACTGCCACAACCAAGTTAACATTTTTTATCCTTTATTTTTTATTCAATAAATAACGTATGATTCAGGGCTAATTTTTGAAGCCCTTTATATCTTATGCCTACTCAATCTTCACCTTCTATTCGATCTTTGGCTATTTTATTAGCTATGTTGGTTGCCGTTGCCCCTTTAGCCATCGACATGTACTTACCGGCTATGAAGGTAATGGCAACTGATTTATCAACCGCTATTCATTATGTAGAAGTGAGTATCAGTACCTTTTTACTGGGCTTTGCTTTGGGCCAGCTGTTGGGTGGGCCATTGTCTGATAAATTTGGTCGCAAACCCCTTATTGCCTTGGGCTTAACGTTATTTTCTATTACCAGCTTGATGCTGACTCAAACCGAAAGCATTGAACAGTTGTTAGCGCTAAGAGCCTTGCAAGCTATTGGTGGAGGCATAGCAACGGTTAACTCGTCGGCCATTATTCGTGACTTATTTTCGGGTGACGAAATGGCTAAAGTATTATCGATGGTCGCCATTGTGATGATGTCTGCACCGCTAATCGCACCACTACTGGGCTCACTTATTCTGAGCTATTTTAGTTGGCAAACCATTTTCTTAATATTGGCTGCCTACTCGGCCAGTGTTATGGCGTTATTGCTGTGGCGATTGCCAGAAACCCATAAAAAACAAAACAGCAACGCAAACACCCAACCTCGTGCTAAACCTTGGCAATCGTATAAGCGGGTATTAACTCACCCTCAAGCAATGGGGTTTGTGATGGCTATTAGTTTAAGTTTTAGTGGTATGTTTGTCTTTATCACGGCGTCTGCTTTTGCTTATATGGAATATTTCTCTGTTAGCGCACAACTTTTTCCCTTCATTTTTGGCGGCAATGTGTTGTTAATGATGCTGATGAATCGGGTCAACTTATGGGCGTTAAATCACTATTCGTCTACGTCTATCTTAACCCTTGGTTTAAGCCTGCAAATACTCTGTGGAATAGGCTTAATTATTGCCAGTTATTTTGACCCACAACTGTATGTGATTGTTGCATTGGTTATGGTGTTTGTCGGCTCCATTGGTTTAGTGGCAGCTAACGCTACCGCTGGCGCACTCAACTTTTTTCCAGACATTAGCGGTACGGCAACTGCGGTTATTGGTGTTACTGAGTTTACCTTAGGCGCACTGATGGGGATACTGTGGTCATTGTTGCATGAGTTCCAATTTTCGCTAACGCAGCAACACAGCCTTGGCCCAATGTCTTGGGTTATGACCGCGTGTGTGGTGATTGGTTTACTGGGATTCACCGTGCTTTCTAGAAAATCGCTTTCGACCAAAACCGCTATCGAAATCCCGTCTTAAATGACTTCTTAAAATACCAACAATAAGAATAAGGAATTAAGCAGCTTTATTTTGTAGCATTTTTGATGACGACAAAGCAGCATCTTGTACGTTGATTTTTTGCGCTTGCTGCTGACGCTGTTGCTGAATAACCAGTTCTAATAGAGTATCAGCCAACGCATTTTGAATTTCTAGTGCACTCATAAATATTTCCTCGTGTTTGTGTGTTGATTAATGTTGCGGTGTTTAAAAGTTATAAATCTTTTGTCAGATACATACGTTTAGATACATACGTTTAGATACATACGTTTAGATCAGCATGTGCATTGTATATTTATTAAACGGATTATTAACCCGGCAAATTCGATTGTATTGATCAGGTTTTTAGATCATTTCAGAAAAAATTTGCAGGGGTGATTGCTTAAATAAGCAGCAAAAAACAACCAATCTGCTAGAATATGCTCAAATTTTTTACATACCCTGTTTTTGCCTTCTATTTGGCCTGTTGATTAACCACCTAGTCACGGCAAGAACACACCACCGAGGCTTTCCCTTGTCTGCAGAAATTACTTCCTTCTCTGATTTTTTCATCCACGACCGTATTGAAAAAACCCTTGAAAAACTCAAGCTTAATCTTCCTACCGACGTGCAAAAGGCTTCTATCCCTCACGCATTAGACGGCAAAGATCTTCAAGTTTGTGCAGAAACCGGCAGTGGTAAAACATTGGCGTATTTATTACCCATGATGCAGAAGTTTCTTGAATCTAAATCAACGATTCAAGGCACGCGTGGACTAATCTTAGTGCCCACTCGTGAACTTGCGCGCCAAGTATTCAAAGCGACTAAGCAATTTACCGACATGAACGGCATGAGCGTTGGCCTTCTAACCGGTGGCGACGACTTTAAATTCCAAGCAGCCATGTTACGTAAGAATCCAGAATTCATCGTTTCTACCCCTGGCCGTTTAGTTGACCATATTAAACGCCGTTCGACTGACTTGATTGATCTTGAAGTTCTTGTTCTTGATGAAGCCGACCGTATGTTAGACATGGGCTTTGCTGAAGACATGGAAATCATCTCGGGTGAATGTAACGAAAGCAGCCGCCAAACACTATTATTCTCTGCGACTTTACACCATAAAGGCATCGCTCGCGTTGCATCTAAAGTGTTAAAAGATCCTATGGAGATCACTACAGCAACGGTTCGCGATAAGCACGACAATATTACTCAGCAAGCTATCTTAGCCGACGACGGCGCACACAAAGATCGCTTATTAAGCTGGCTGTTATCGAACGATGACTTCGAAAAAGCCATTATTTTCACCAATACTCGAGTTGAATCTGAACGATTAAACGTATTTTTACGCCAGCACAGCTGTCGCTGCGCGGTATTGCACGGTGAATTAAGCCAAGATCAGCGTAACGCCACTATGCAGTTGTTCCGCGAAGGTAAAATCAATGTATTGGTTGCCACCGATGTTGCTTCTCGTGGTTTAGATGTTAAAGGCATCGACTTGGTTGTTAACTACGACATGGCGCGCAAAGGCGATGATTATGTTCACCGTATTGGCCGTACCGGTCGTGCCGGTGAAACAGGTACTGCAATCTCATTGATTAATCATACCGAGTGGAACCTAAAAGCTGCTATCGAGCGCTACATTAAGCAAGATCTTGAACCACGTGTTATTAAAGAATTAAAAGGTGCTTACAGCGGCCCTAAACGCTTAAAAGCTTCTGGCAAAGCGGCGGGTGTTAAAAAGAAAAAAGCAGGTCCAGGTCGTGATAAACGTCCAGGTAAAAACAGCTCGATTCCGGCTAAAAAGAAAGTCAGTGCTAAAAAAGCAAATGGACCACGCCCTAGTCGTCCTAAGCCTAGCAATCTAATGGACACTTCCGGTTTTGCTCCGATTAAGAAAAAGAAACCTACAGCACCGTCTAGCGATAGCTAGCTGTTTATTGATTTGTAAAAAATGATACGATTAAACAAAGAAAAATATATAAGGAAACATCATGCAAACCTTTCGCCTAACAACCTTTAAGCCTTTAGTTAAGCCTTTAATGACTTTGCTATCGACTGTGTTTGCAGTCAGTTTAATGACTGGTTGTGCTGCTAAAATTGCTAATATTGATTACATCGAACTCGAAGCTTCAAAAGATGCCGCGATGGCTGATGAATCTGCAGCTAAAAGCATTCAGCGTGCCCAGATGAATATTGAATTAGGCAAGTCTGAAAACTTGGCTTACTTTGCACCTCGTCATTTAAAACTTGCACAAGAAAAATTGCTTGAAGCCAGAGGCATGCATACTTCAGGCAAGCCTGATGGTGAAGTTAAACCCGTTGCCATGGCTTCTAAAAAAACACTAGAAGCCGGTTTAGCGACTAAAAAGTTAGTGATTAAAACATTACGCCCGGCGTTAAAGCACAAGCAAAAGCTTGAAGAAATTAAAGCAGATAAATACTACCCAGAAAACTTCAACGCCGTGAGTGCAACAATTGTTGAACTGATCGATTTAATTGAAGCCGGTAAGATCGATCAAGCTCAGTTAGGCCAAAAGAAGCTGCTACCATTAATGCACGCCAACGAAGTTGAAACCATTGAGTTTATTCAACTACAGCCTATTAAAGATCAGCTAAACACCATCAAAAAGCAAAACGGTGACAGCATCGCTCCTAAAAGCTGGGCACTTGCTCAAAAAACTTTACTGCAAGCGCAAGGTGTTATTAGTAAAACCCCGCGTGCAAAAAAGCAAATCATGTCAGCAACTCACGATGCACAGCGGGCAACTGATCATGCCAAAGTGATTACCGATTTTTCTAACGAAATTAATAACGCTAACAGTGATAACGCCGAAGCCATTGCCTTACGAGTTGAGCGTTGGTTGTATCGCGTTTCAGTTGCGTTAAATACCGAAGATATTCGTCATCGCCCTTTCGCTGAGCAAGCAGCAACACTGGCGACAGAAGTAAAGAAATTAATGAATAAGGCCAAATAAAACGGGCTAACAAGATAAAAAAACAGAATAAGCCAGAGCTAAAATGCCTTGTCTTATTCTGTTAGATTTTACACTAAACGATTAATTAAACATCAGCTGTTAAAGACTAATCTTCTAAATCAACCGGTGGACGCTTAAATGCATGACTGGGAAAATGACGAACATTACCGGCTGGGTCATTAGATTGACTTACCTTCACAACACCCGGCTTTTCCATTTCATCTATTCTAATAATTGAAGGTAACGGAATAAAACTGCGCTTTACTCCAGTAAACTCCAACTTTAATTTTTCAAAATTCGCTTTCGCTTCTTCTTTGTTCTTTGCTTCGTCTATTTGACTGTCGTCAAAAATCAACTCTTCTACTTCTACAAAACCATACATTTCACTTTGATAGATAAACAGTGTGTATAGCTCGTATACGTCGCCTTGATTATTAAAAATAACCCGATAAATCGGCTCGGCAATAGTTTTCTCGGCCATTTGGCTCTAACTCATAAATTAAAAAAGCATTTTACCACACTTCGTCTATTTAAAGCCCCCCGATCATTAGATACTCGAGGGGCAATACACGATTAGATAAGCACAAGATTAGATTGTTCAGCCATTGAGCAGTATAATGCCGCGCAATTAACTCTTTAGCACGTACACCCCAGATGAAACGAGGTCGCTGAATCATGGCGAAGAAGCTATTTATAAAAACCCACGGTTGTCAGATGAACGAATACGATTCATCACGTATGGCTGATATGCTGGGTGAAAGCCATGAAATGGAAATCACCACTAACGAATCAGAAGCCGATGTAATCTTGCTTAACACCTGCTCTATTCGTGAAAAAGCTCAGGAAAAAGTATTCCACCAGCTTGGCCGCTGGAAGCACCTGAAAGAAAAAAATCCAGACCTAATTATTGGTGTCGGCGGTTGTGTTGCCAGCCAAGAAGGCAAAGCGATAATGCACCGTGCCCCTGTGGTCGATATGGTATTTGGTCCGCAAACATTGCACCGCCTACCCGACATGGTGAACCGATCGACTAACCATGAAAAAGTGGTTGATATTTCCTTCCCAGAAATTGAAAAATTCGATCACCTGCCAGCGCCAAAAGTAGAAGGTGCCAGTGCCTTTGTTTCTATTATGGAAGGCTGTTCAAAATACTGTTCTTTCTGCGTTGTGCCTTATACTCGCGGCGAAGAAGTTAGCCGCCCGCTGCACGATGTATTAAAAGAAGTCGAAGACATTGCTGCCCAAGGCATTCGCGAAGTAAACCTATTGGGTCAAAACGTAAACGCCTACCGCGGTGCTATTTACAGCGGCGCTGTAGCAGCAACGAACCCAAATAAAGGCACCGGCGTTATTATTTCTGACGCGCAAGGCAACGACATTCACAATGCCGCAGACGCCGAAGATTATGCTGATTTAGCAGAGCTGATTTCCCGCGTGGCCGACATTGATGGCATCGACCGTATTCGTTTCACCACATCGCACCCAATGGAATTCAGCGATAGCTTAATCGACGTTTACGCCGAAGTACCAGAGCTGGTAAGTCATCTACACCTACCGGTGCAAAGCGGTTCTGACAAAATTCTTAGCGCAATGAAACGCGGCCATAATCGTGACGAATACATAGCCAAAGTTAAGCGCATCATGGCGATTCGCCCAGACCTGTGCATGTCTTCTGATTTTATTATTGGCTTCCCAGGTGAAACTGAACAAGACTTCCAAGACACCATGGATTTAATTGGTGAAATTGGCTTTGATTTATCGTTTAGCTTTATTTATAGCGCCCGCCCTGGTACTCCTGCCTCTGATTTAGAAGACGATACACCTGAGGATGTGAAGAAACAGCGCCTGCACATTTTGCAAGATCGCATCAACCAGCAAGCTCAAGCCATTGCACGCCGTATGGTGGGCAATACTGAAACCATTTTGGTTACCGGTGTGTCTAGAAAAGACCCTGCACAACTGCAAGGCCGTACCGAAAACAACCGCGTTGTGAACTTTACGTGCGACGACCACAGCCTAATCAACAAGTTTGTTAAGGTGCATATCGACAAAGCCTTACCAAACAGCTTGCAAGGCACTGTGATTGAACCAGAAAACGCGTATTGATTTATTAGCATAGAGCAGCTAAATTAACTTTATTTAGTTGCTCATTGCTGATGGGGCTCTGCTATAGCATCCATCCTATAGAAGGCCTTAAATGCCACCCCTTAGCTCGATACGCGAAACACAGCTGTCTCAAGTTTTCCTTACCTCATAATCCAAACACAACAAATGAAAAAGACTGTTAATCAGTGTTTGCTTGCGGAGCCACCCTCATTAGGCATAAGCTGAGACATTAGCAACAACACATACCTTAAATTCGGGAGCGAGAACCCAGTTGAGCGAAAACACAGCAGCACCAACCACAACATCAGAAGATCAAACCAATAAAAGCGCTAAGCACGGCATTACTTTTCATGTTGAGCCTAACGACGCCAAGCGCCTTTCTAACTTGTGCGGCCAACTCGATAACCACATCAAACAAATCGCTAACCACTTCAAGATCAAAATCTACAACCGTGGTTCGCGCTTCCAAATTGAAGGCAACCTCGACAAAGCCGAAGCGGTAAAAAACCTCATCAACCGCCTGTATCGCGAAACTCATAATGGCACCGAGATCACCCCCGATCTAGTACACCTGCTATTGCGTGAAGCGAAAGACGAACACACCTACAATAGTCAAAAAGCCAAACCCGATCACGACGAAGCCAGTATTATCAAAACGCCGCGTTTAATGATTCAAGCCCGTGGCGACCACCAACTTGGCTACCTAAAAACCATTCGTGAAAACGTCATTAACTTTGGTGTTGGCCCTGCCGGTACCGGTAAAACCTATTTAGCTGTTGCCTGCGCAGTAGAAGCTTTAATGCGTGATGAAGTCAGCCGAATTTTATTAGTACGCCCAGCGGTTGAAGCCGGTGAAAAACTGGGCTTCTTGCCCGGTGATTTATCGCAAAAAATCGACCCCTATTTACGTCCGCTCTACGACGCGTTAAACGACATGATGGGCGCAGAACAAATAGAAAAGCTGATTGAACGCAACGTCATTGAAGTAGCACCATTAGCTTACATGCGTGGCCGTACCTTAAGTCACAGCTACGTAATTTTAGATGAAAGCCAAAATACTACGCGTGAACAAATGAAAATGTTTCTAACCCGTATTGGTTTTGGCTCTAAAGCCGTTGTCACCGGTGACATCACCCAAGTCGACTTACCTCGCGGCGTGCAATCGGGCTTACGTCACGTACTAGACGTTCTCGACGGCGTTGAAGGCATCGGCCTAACCCGCTTTGCTAACTCAGACGTTGTGCGTCATCCGTTGGTACAGAAGGTTGTCGACGCATACGACAAGTTCGAAACCGCAGAGAAAAAACGCAAAGACGCCAAGTATGCAGAAGAAAAACGCATCGCTTTAGAAAAAAGCGCACAACTGCAAGCAACTCATGCCATTTTAGCCTCAACTGCTAGCGATCAAGAAACAAAATGACAGCAACCACTCCCGCTAAAATAGAGCTGCAACTAGACATGCAGCTCGCCGTTGAAAATGACAACAACTTACCCACAGAAGAACAACTCACTTTGTGGGCAACTACTGCCTTATTAAACAGAACTGAATACGAAGAGCCAGAAATGACTATTCGTATTGTAGATGAAGAAGAAAGCCAAGAACTGAATCACGAATACCGCGGCAAGGATAAACCGACCAACGTATTATCGTTCCCGTTCGAAGCCCCAGCTCATGTCCCCATTCCTTTATTAGGCGACTTAATCGTCTGCAAACAAGTGGTAGAGCGTGAAGCCATAGAACAAGGTAAAACCTTAACCTCCCACTGGGCGCACATGATTATTCATGGCTGTTTGCATCTGCTAGGCTATGATCATATAGAAGACGAAGAAGCCGAAGAAATGGAAGGTATAGAAAGAGTTGTAATGGCCGAATTAGGTTTTGAGGACCCTTACAAAGATGATAACCATTGATCTGATTATGAAAAAAATTAGCCAACGTTTAATATTGTCTCTTGCGTGTTTTTTACCCTCGCTATCGCTGGCTGATGCACTTGTACCTGCGCAAGTTGAGCCTTTAATTGTTTTAAGGGGCAATATTGATTATCCGCCGGATGAAATGTACCGAAAAGGCAAGCTCACTGGTTTTAATATTGAACTTATTGAGAATGTTGCCGCTTCCATATCATTACCTGTCGTTTTTAAAAGTTACCCCTGGAAACGATCAGTAACTCATTTTAAAGACGGTAAAGGCGATGCTATTACTTATTTTTCTAAAACTGATGAGCGTGAAAATTATACATTATTTTTAGAAGGCAATATTTTAACTCAAACGGATTACCACTTTATTGTTAACAAAAAAAGAGTGAACGAACTTCAATTTTCAGGCGACCTCAATTCTTTAGCCAATTTAACCATTGGCGCTAAACGCGGTTATCATTATGGTGAAGAATTCAAACGACAAGAGAATATTAAAAAAGTCGAATTTAATACAACCGAACAAATAGAATCGTCGTTGTTAACCAATAGAATCGATTTTGGTATTTTAACCAAGATTGAATTTGCAGAAAAACAAGCGCTTAATCTATTCCAAAGACTTGATATTCTCTCACCAGCCTTAAGTTCAACGGTGAATTATTTAGCATTTTCTAAAGCCAGAAATTCTAGCAACAACGCCGAGCGTTTTGCTGCAGCGATGCAAGCCTACAAACAATCTGCTGAATTTGAAACTTTGAAGAAGAAATACAATAAATAGCTAAAAGCTATTAATAGCTAATATTTAATTAATTATGACTATCAAAAAAACCCCTCTACAATAACCTTATATTCCTTATTTACTGGCCGTATTAAAATGCGGCAGTTAACCAAGAGTCTGAGGTTTTCATGCTTAACTTAGCTAATCAGTTTGCTGCTACTGGCCTTAACGCATCGTCCATCACAACATCAGAAAATCGTTGCTTGCCTACTGTAGCAATGAATGACACCGCGCTGGTTGCTGAAGGTGGCGGCCAGCGTGGGATTTTTACCGCCGGAGTATTAGACAGTTGGTTACATGCTGGTTTTAATCCTTTTGATTTGTTAATTGGCACATCTGCGGGGGCACAAAACTTATCCAGCTACATGACTTGCCAAAAAGGCTTTGGCCGCAATTCCATCACCTCGCTATCGCGGGATCCTAAGTTTTTTAATCTTTCGCGCACTCTCGTGGGAAAACACGCTGTTGATTTAGACTGGTATTTTGATCAGGTAGAAAAAGCCGACAACCGATTAAATATTGGCTGCGGTGAAGAAAGATTACACAGTCGGCAGTTGTTGTTTACCGCGACAAAATCAGATGATAACAGCGCAGCTTTTTTTGCCCCTAAACGCGACAACTGGTTAACCTTGCTTAAAGCTTCCAGTGCTTTGCCTATCTTGTATAAAAAGGGGGTAAAAATAAATGATGAGTACTATGTTGATGGTGGCGTAGCCGCACCCGTTCCGGTGGAAGAAGCCTATTTGCGGGGCGCTAAACGCATTGTGGTGATTCGCACCGTGCCTAAAGATTCGGCCATTCAATCGCCATGGGCACACAAGTTAAAATCAGTTTTATGCAACGACAAGCGCTGTCCTAAAGTATTAGATCTTATTACTCATCACGAAAATGCTTATCAGAAAACTCTGGATTTTATTGCACAACCACCCAGTGATGTGGAGATTGTACAAATCCATCCAGAACAGCCGCTAACCAGTCGCCTAGTTGGCAGCCGCCCAGAGTGGTTGAACAGCGATTACGCACTGGGCTTTCAAGCTGGCTTAAGCTTTTTACAGCAAGATGCCAATCGCTCGATTAAGCGCGGCGCTTTCTAAAGGCATAAATACCGGCATCGAATAAGGTGCCAAAAAACACACGCCATTCGCTTAAGTTAGGCTTTGGCTTTTTACCTTTGGCCATGCGGGCAAGTTGGGCTTCGTACCAAGTAATGTCCAACATGGCCATTCTATCAATGGCACGTCTACCCGTTGTTAATACTTTTAGCTGCTGCTGGTGATTTATATCTGCAATCAGCTTATTCGGGAAATCTGGATCAACCACCGTGGTTCTGGCAATACCAATAAAATCAGTCGCACCTGAATCCAAAGCTTCTTGCATGGCTTTTGCTGAACGAAAACCGCCAGTAACGACCAAGGGCGTATCAACCAGAGAACGTACCTTTTCGGCATAACCTAAAAAATAAGCTTCGCGCTGAATAGTCGATTTTTTAGAATCACTGCCCATCATCGACGGGTTTTCATAAGAACCACCAGAGATTTCAATGAGGTCGATTCCAGCATCAGCCAGTGTTTTCACTACCTGCATAGAATCTTCTTCAGTAAAGCCGCCTTTCATAAAATCGGCAGAGTTTAGTTTAATGCCAATTGGAAAGTCGGCACCGACTTCATCACGAATCGCTTGATAAATCGATAACACAAAACGCATGCGATTCTCTAACGAACCGCCCCATTGGTCTTCACGCTCGTTATGGCGCGGCGATAAAAACTGACTCACTAAATAACCGTGTGCACCATGAATCTGTACACCCGTAAAACCTGCTTGCTTGGCTAATTTAGCACTGGTGGCAAACTTTTTAATAATGACTAGAATTTCTTCTTCTAATAAAGCACGTGGTTTATTGAAGCCTTTTTCCAAGCCGCGCGTTAACGCAATAGCCGAAGGTGCAACGGGCACATCAACAATAAAATTAGGAATTTGCTTACCGGGATGATTTAACTGTGTCCAGATATGCGAACCATTTTTCTTACCTGCTTCAGCCCATTTTTTGAATTCGGTTAAATCACTTTTTTCATCCAATACGACGTTCTTAGGTTCACCCAAAGCGCCACGATCAATCATGATATTGCCGGTCATCGACAAGCCAATTCCACCTTCAGCCCAGCGTCCATACAGCTTAGACAAACCTGGTTTTGGGTTATGATCTTTTAAACCTAACTGTTCACTCATGGCAGATTTAAATAATCGGTTTTTAATTACTTGGCCATTCTTTAATGTAAAACTAGACCCTAAAGCAGTGGAATTTGAATTTTTCATGTATCAACCTTTCTCTTTTTGAGTGAATGTACTTTAAATAAACTTACTTTGAATAAATGTACTTTGAGTCCATGTGATTTAAATACATGCACTTTTAGACCGATCGTCTTTTAATTAGTTTTAAAAAAAAGCACATCAACATGTACTTGTTTAAACAACACTACCAAGGTTAATCGACGGATGCTATTTTTTCAAAAGCGTTTCTATCATCAGCTCCATGATGTTTTTAACTGGTTGAGTATCTGCAGACATTTTCATCTTAATTAATGCCCCTTCCCAAGCTGCCCAGTAAACAGCGGCCATATTAGCTGCACTAATATCATCACGTACCAGATGCTGAGCCTGTGCATTAGCAAAAATTGCGGTGAAGAACTTTAACCATTGCTTCATCGCATGCTCTAATTCAAGGCGGCACATTTCGCTTTCGGCAGCAATCTCAGTAGCAATCGATCCTACTAAACACGACTTTTTAAAATCATGATTCGCATAATGTTTTAAGCTGTAGCGATATATCGATCTTAACTGTTCAATCGGTGTTAATGATTGACCTTCACCTTGAATAAAATCGTTCAACTGCGCCAACAACTTTTGACTGTAATGGCCAATTACCTCGGCCACAAACGCTTCTTTGCTGGCAAAAAAGTTGTAAAAAGATCCCTTAGGAACTTTTACATCATCTAATATTTGTTTAATGCCTGTACCGTGATAACCATGAACAGACAGCTGCTCTATACCAGCGTCTATTAAAGCTTCTCGGGTATGCTCACTGCGTCTTGGTCTACTCATGACATTACTTTATGACCGATCGTCTTGAAATGGAAGTAAAAAATGGTATTTTTATGAATTATGGTTAACTCAGGGAATTAATCTGATGGTTTTAGTCTGCTTCTCTATACAACAGCACATGGTTACGACCGTTCTTTTTAACCTCGTATAGCGCTGAGTCTGCCTGATTAAAGAGCGTTTCAAAATCAGTTTCAAAATCAGTATTCAAACTAATGCCCATACTCACGGTAAGTTTAATACCATTAAATACTCTATTTTCTATATCAGAACGCAGTATATCAGCAACCCCTAATGCATTGAGTTCATCAATATCAAACAAGACTAAAACAAACTCTTCGCCACCAAAGCGCGCAACAATATCGTATTCTCGGCGCTTCTTAGATAATTCAGCACTAAGCCCGCACAGCACGTCGTCACCAACAGCATGACCATATTGATCATTAATCACTTTAAAAAAGTCGACATCTACGACAATAACCGCCACTGATGACTGGGTACGTTGCGCCTGGGATAACATTTGCTTAGCCCGACGATTCAACTCTCTTCTGTTTAACAATCCCGTTAACGGATCTTGTGCAGCTAATTCAATCAGTGATTGTCGTTGCTGCTCGAGCTGCTCTTTAGCAGTGATCAGCTCTTGATACAACTTATCTCGGTTGGCGCAATCGTATAGAGACCAATACGTAATGTTGGCGGCGTCTATTTTGATATTAACCACTACCGGAATTTTTTTACCGTTGGCCGTTAACAGAGTTAATTGTATTTCTTCTGCAAAACCTTCGTGTATTAACAACGGGTACACATAACTGTCTATAAAAATAATCGAAGCTTTGGTAAATAAATCACTTAAAGCTGGTTGTGTCTGGTTTAAAGAGTGCCAATCGAGAAGTTCGGCTAAATATTGGTTACTCCAAGAAAGTTCTCTTTTTTCACTAACCACCATATGACCAGAACAAAACTGGTCTAAAAAAGATTGTTCTTCACTGGATCCGAACTGCTTTAATTTTTTCATCACAAGCAAGTCGATTGATTACTAATAAAGTTAACAAGCAAAGGGGTAATGACATCAGCATGGGTCATATGCAAACAATGCCCTTCAGCGTCAATGACTTCGAGCTGGCTATTGGGCAGATTCTCTACCATGTAGCTGCCTATTTTGGTTGACGCTAACGAATCTTGCGTGCTTTGAAAAATCAATACAGGCTTATCTATGTCTTTTAATAGGCTTCGATAGTCAGAAAAAAACGTTGCTTTGGCAAACGTTTTTGCCACGATCGGATCGGTATTGCAAAAGCTGCCGGTTAACTCACCAATTAACTCTGCAGAATGGCCAGCACCCATTACCAAAGGTGCTAAATAATTAGCCCAACCAATGTAGTTTTTATCCATTAGGTTAATTAATTCTCCTAAGTCTTCACGCTCAAATCCGCCTTCATAATCCGGTGGGTTATTAATAAAACAAGGCGACGGGCAGACCATAGTGATATCAGAAATACGATCACCAACATTAAGAGAGGATAAACTGGCGATGATTGAACTGACAGAATGAGCAATAATAGAAACATCATTTAAATCCAAGGCGGTTAGTATTTCTTCTACGTCTTTTGCATAACCTGCAAGTGTTGCATAGCGCCCTGTTGAAAAGCTGTTGATGTCAGACTGACCAGAACCTACGTAATCAAATACCACTACCTGAAAATGCTTTTCAAGTTCTGGCAACATAAACCGCCACATATTTTGATCGCAACCAAAACCGTGAGCGAGCAAGACTGTTTTAGTGCCCTGACCCGTGACTTTTACGTTGTTTCTTTTACAAATGCTATCCTTGTCCTTATTCATGGTCACGCTATCTGAAGTTATCATATTGCACTCAGCTATTTTCAGCATATTCCAACCCTGTCAGTAAAATTCTCTAAGCAGGGCTGCATAAGATATATTTTTGCAGTGTCAGCCAATAAATACATCGTTTGTTTATTACTAAAACCATTGAACACTCAGGTTGTACGGTCAAATTTTATGAGCCAAATTATATAATTCAAATTATATAAAGCTATCAATAACGTAAGCTTAAGCAGGGTTGGCCACTTATACAAGCCTGATACGTCAAGAAAGGGTTAGTATTTGGCCCATTAAGACTAATGATATAGGATGATGTTTATTAAGATAACCATTAATAAATATTTATGGGCAGTATTAAGAGATAACATAAATAATTAATAGTATTTAGCTATCATGTTAATTCATTTATACAATTATACCTATTGATTAACTCACTCCATAATGTCTCTCATGGATTCACAAGAAGCCAAGAGATACACACTAAACTTCACCATTACATTAAGTAGGAATACAAAATGATTAATACTCAAATCAAACCATTTAACGCTACCGCTTTTAAACAAGGCGAGTTCGTAGAAATTTCTGAAAAAGACGTACTAGGTAAGTGGGCAGTATTTTTCTTCTACCCAGCTGATTTCACTTTCGTATGTCCAACTGAGCTAGGCGACGTTGCTGACCATTACGAAGAATTGCAAAAGCGTGGCGTTGAAGTTTTCTCTGTTTCTACAGACACTCACTTCACTCACAAAGCTTGGCACGATAGCTCTGACACAATCGGCAAGATCAACTACTTCATGGTAGGCGACCAAACTGGCAACATCACTAATAACTTCAACGTTATGCGTGAAGGTCAAGGCCTTGCAGACCGCGCGACTTTCTTGATCGATCCAGAAGGCACTATCCAAGCTATGGAAATTACTGCAGAAGGCATTGGCCGTGACGCTGAAGACCTAATGCGTAAAGTGAAAGCAGCACAATACGTTGCCGCTAACCCAGGTGAAGTTTGCCCAGCAGCTTGGAAAGAAGGCGAAGAAACATTAGCACCTTCTTTAGACCTAGTAGGTAAGATCTAAGTAACAGGCAACTGTTTTCACTAAACAATTTATTCATACATGTTTAGTGCCTTGTTAGATCAAAGTTCTTAGTACTGGTTGATTAAATTTAGCCAGTACTAAGATACTTAAAGCGTTACGACACCTCTGTGCTGTTTATTTATAACTTAACTCACAACTTTACTCACAACCTAGATACACCCTATTTATTATCTGGCCTCCCATTAAGGAGAGACAAATTTACGCAATCAACAACTACTGCGTGAATATTGACATCTATTAAAAAGTTAAACATTAAAGAATTTAGAAGGTATCACTATGTTAGATCAAACAATGAAAGCGCAATTAAAAGCGTACTTAGAAAATTTAAAAACCGATGTTCACTTGGTTCTTAGCCTTAATAACAGTGATACCTCGGAAAAACTAAAAAACCTTGCAAACGACATCGCATCACTTAATGACAAAGTTAAAGTGAGCGAAGATCAAGATGCCAGTGCCCGTAAGCCCATCATGCAGGTTGTTAACCCAAGCAAAGAAACTGCAATCGGTTTCGCAGGCTTACCCATGGGTCACGAATTCACTTCATTGGTATTAGCATTGCTGCACAGCGGCGGCCACCCAATGAAGTTAGAAGCAGACGTTATTGAGCAAATTGCTAACCTAGAAGGCGAAATGAATTTTGAAGTATTTATTTCGTTAAGCTGTCAAAACTGTCCGGATGTTGTCCAAGCCTTAAACATGATGGCAGCAATTAATCCCAAGATTAAAACCACCATGATCGACGGCGCGGCGTTCCAAGACGAAGTTGCAGAACGCAATATCATGGCGGTGCCCAGCGTGTTCTTGAACGGTGAAATTTTCACCCAAGGCCGTATTTCACTGGCTGAAATCTTGAAGAAAGTAGACAGTGGTGCAGCAAAAAAAGAAGCCGCAGCACTAAGCAAAAAAGAGCCTTATGAAGTTCTAGTTGTAGGTGCTGGCCCTGCAGGTGCATCGGCTGCCATTTACGCCGCACGAAAAGGCATTCGTACCGGTATTGTTGCCGAACGTTTTGGTGGCCAAGTAATGGATACCATGTCGATTGAGAACTTTATTTCTGTAAAAGAAACTGAAGGTCCAAAGCTATCTGCAGCGCTTGAAGAGCACGTTAAAGAATACAACGTAGACATCATGAGCGAGCAAAAGGCTGACAATATTATCTCTGCAGAAAAGAATGAAGATGGCTACATTCACGTTCAACTAGAAAGTGGCGCAACTTTAAAGAGCCGCAGCGTTATTTTATCAACCGGCGCACGCTGGAGAGAAATGAACGTTCCTGGTGAACAAGAATACCGTAACAAGGGCGTTGCTTACTGCCCACACTGTGACGGCCCGCTATTTAAAGGCAAACGTGTTGCCGTAATTGGTGGCGGTAACTCAGGCATTGAAGCGGCGATTGATCTAGCCGGCTTGGTAGAACATGTAACGGTTTTAGAATTTGCTGATACTTTACGTGCAGACCAAGTACTAGTGAACAAAGCAGAAAGCATGGGTAACATTGAAATAATTAAAGAAGCACAAACGACTGAAGTGATTGGTGACGGTACTCGCGTAACGGCTCTAAACTATAAAGATCGTGCAAGCGGTGAAGATAAGCAAATTGAACTGGCGGGTATTTTCGTACAAATTGGTTTAGTGCCAAACAGCGAATTCCTAAAAGATTCAGGCATTCGGTTATCTCCACGTGGCGAAATTGAAGTATCTCCAAAGGGTGAAACGTCGTTACCGGGTATCTTTGCCGCAGGCGACGTAACAACTGTACCTTATAAGCAGATCATCATCGCCATGGGCGAAGGTTCAAAAGCTAGCTTAGGTGCATTTGATTACTTAATTCGTAACCCAGCACCGGCTGCAAAAGAAAAAGCAGCATAGTATTTGTTGCAACTTGTAACCTTAATATCAGCCCCAGCATGAATAATGCCGGGGCTTTTTTTATTGCTGTTAAAACATTGGTAATGGCTTGCTTATATAAATATTTGAGGTATGGTTCATTCAATTACATCTGGCTCATCAAATTTGTGATGATTAGACTTTTTCTTGGTTATTTTTGTTTAAGTTGAGTTTGGTTTTATCATGTTAAAAATATCTAAATATTGTTATTGGAGAAAATCTCCAACCTTCCCCCGCTCTTGAGCGCTTTCTTGCTCAATTTTTTTATCGTTAAAAAAATATCACGTTAATGTGACCTATTTCTGTAAGTTTTAAATAGTATTGGAGAGTGGTGATGAGTCATCTTTCTTTGGTTAGTATTTTTGAAGAATTCAAAAACAAAAAATCGGTTGTTAAAAAACTGGCTCGCCAAGAGTCTAAAGCGACAACGGTTCAAGCCACCGTTGGCAGTAAAATTAAATTATTAGATAAACAAACCTTTACCTATTCAAGAATTACTCTGACTGGGCCAGCTGACGCTCATGATTCTGCAAAGGTTTCATACCTTTCATCATTGGGTTCAGAGTTATTAGGGGTTGCTTCTGGGCAGCATATTAGTGTGGATGTGCTTGGTAAAGCCATCAAGTTTCAGGTATTGAGTGTTATTAACACTCAACCATTACAAGGGAGGTGATGCTTTAACACTGTGAATTTTATTTTAATAATTTTTAGAGGTAGTCAAAATGGCTAAAAGTATCAAGAAAGAACCAAAACGTACGTTAAAAGAAAAACGTAACGAAAAGAAAGCAAAACGTAATACATCTATTTTTAAATAATAAAAAGGGGCGTATAAACGCCCCTTTTTATTAACGACTGTAAGCAGCTAGTTTTAATACTTCAAACCCAACTTTTGATAAATAAACGACATTAACCAAGCTGGCCCAATCATTAAAAATTGAATGTCTTTAAAGAAAGATGGTTTTTTACCTTCAATTTGGTGGCCATAAAACTGCATAACCCACAAGATCACAAATAGAATACCTGCAAACCATAATAAATAGCCCGGAAAAGCGGCACTAAATGCAACAATAGAAGCGTAACATACACCGGTAAATACGGTCATACCAATGGCTAAAGGCAACGATAAACGCACATAAAATAAGATTGCGATAATTGAAAAAACGCTTGCCCAATTTAAGTGCGGACTGATCTCGGCCATAGCAGCAGGCACAGGAATAACATAGCCTGCAGCTAATACCGTCCAAAAAATTTGTGGTACACAAAACCAATGAATAATTTTGTTGGTTTTATTTTGATGGCTAGAGCCATACTCATCGAGCCATTGTTGAATATTTTTAGACATGCTGCGCTCCTGTTAAGCGGATTGATCATCAGTTGATTGATCGATTATTGTTATAGTGCTCTGCTTTTAAGTCGGGTGTAACGTTTATTATAAGGATACAATAACAAATTCTCTTACTATTTCAGTGTCCTTATAAGCCCTTAAATTGACCTTGCAGGCCAAATAGGCCTTAATTACCAATCAAAAGTCAAAAATCAGTCTACTAATGCCAAGCTCCCCTGCCTACAAACGTGTCTCTATTCAATGGGTAAAAGCGATTTTAGCAGCTGCCCAGTCTTTGGGCGTTGAACCCAAAGCTATTTTACAAGAGCTGGCGCTAACCTTAGATTTAGATGCCAATGAACCTGCGTACTTGAGTTTGGATCAAACCCAAGATATCTGGGCAAAGTGTGAGCAAAAAAGTGGTCATGATTATTTTGGTTTAATGATGGGGCAACGAGTAAGACCGGCTTATTTTCACGCGGTAGGTTATGTTGCTATGACCAGTAAAAACTTACTAGAAGCGTTTGAAAATTTTATGATCTACATGCCATTAATCAGTGAGGGTGCTGAATTAAGCATGTCGTTTGAGGGCGACAATGTTTGGGTTAACTTTGCTCCTCGCACCGACCACAAACCCTTTAGCCGCCACCAGCATGAGTCGGTAATGGCTTTGCTGTTAGCGTTCAGCCGCTGGCTGTTAGGGGATGATAATATAGCACCAATAAACGTCACTTTTTTTCACCAAGCAGGGCCCAAGCTGTCGACATATGAAGATGTTTTCTCGATCGTGCCCACATTTAATCAAGACAAAACCGCTATTCAGTTTCCACAACATATTTTACAGCGCAGCTTGCGAGAAACAGATGCGGGTCTTCATGCACTGCACAAAGCCCATGCCAACCAAATGTTGTCGGCCCATGGCAGTACCAGCTGGCAAGCAAAAGTTATTCATTGCATAAATGCCAGCAGTCATTTTCAAATAAGCCGTGAAGAAACGGCGGCCGCCTTACATGTTAGCACTCGTACTTTACAGCGTCGCCTACAAGAAGAAGGGACAAATTTTGTAGATTTATTGGATGAACAAAAAAAACATAAGGCTGAAAAACTTATCCTCAATACCCAAAACAGCTTAAAAAATATAGCCATTGAGCTTAACTTTTCTGAACCTTCAACCTTCTACCGGGCGTGTAAGCGGTGGTTTGGCTGTGCACCAAATGCGATGCGTGAAAATAACCATTAGTTTTTTGGCGATAACCTATTTTTTCAAAAATCGACCACGAGGCTCATCTGCTGGATGTAATACACTGTCGGTATGAAGAAAATCCGCCGCTTGCGCAGATTCCTCTACCTTAATCGCACTGCGCTTTAGCATTTCACTTTCATAGTCTGCAAGCGCGCTGTCGATTGTCTCACTTTCTTGATCAAGGTTGCCACGCAGCCCCGCTTTTTGCCAATGTGCTTTTTGCCGACAATGGCGTGCAATACTGCGTGCTAACGACAACGCATCTAGTAACGCTTGATTGGCACCCTGCCCTTTAAAAGGACTCATTGGATGTGCAGCATCACCTAATAATGTGGCATTGACTTGGTTAGCAAAAGCGCCAGCGGTCAGTGCTTTTGGTGTTAAGCAAGATCGGTCGTAAACCGGATAACCAGAGATGCGTAAAATATCGGTTGCGCTAATAATCTGCGGGATGGGGTTATGCCACTGGCAACGTTTTAGCGCTTGTTGCTTGAGCGATGCTGGCCCTTGCGCAGCCAACGTTTTAGCGTCAGCTTCTGTTATTGGAAAACTTAATTGCCACATAACAGAGTCTGCCTTAAAGGGCATTACGTAAATACGTTCATGGCCATTGGCCGTTTGAAAAACGGTCGCAGAATCCAGCAAGCTGCCCGACACTGCCCTATGCTCTGCTGCTGTTTCAGCAACAATATCGGCTAGAGGGCAAATCCCCAGAATAACCATGCAACCTAAATACTGCAAAGGGGCTGGTTCGTCTGTTAGTAATAGCTTACGAACAACACTGCGAATACCATCGGCGCCCACCACTAAGTCGGCGTTTTCATGCTGTAATGTGTCGCCGACTGCAAAAGTTAAGTTCACTGCTTTACTATTTATTAAGGCTGCTGGTAACGGTTCACGGCAATTACTTTTAAAGCCAACCAACTGATGACCCCAGCAAATATCATCACTGTCGTCTAGCTGTTGCAATAAAGCCAAACGTAACGACTGGCGCGCAATATGAATGTTACGGCGCTTAGGTAAAATACCTTCATCAAACGCATTTAATGTGCGCAAGCCCCATTCGCCCACTACGTTACCCAAGGTATCATGCACAACGTGGCGGGTTGAAAACACACCGTCTTCTAACTGCGTAATACCTAAACCAGCAATCGCACGACTGGCTTGCTGCAGGGTCAAACCATAACCTTGAGATCGATTATTAAAGGCCATATCACGCTCATACAGCGTAAATGGAATGCCTCTATGCTTACAAGCAACCGCTAAGGCAGCGCCGCCAATACCACCACCGATAATGGCAATATGAGGATAATTAACATCAATAAGCACAGGCGTTTTGGCCAACTGTAACCCTGTACCCTGACACAGAGAACAGTTATCAAGAGCCGCTTTAGGTCGCATAGGTTCAGCCCCTAAACCGCCAGATTTTTCAAACTGAGCTAATTGTTGCTGAAAAGCCAACCTTACTTTTTTACGCAGCCCTTTGTTTAGCTTTCCACGGCCTTGGCACTTATTACATACCGCCCAACACGACATTTATTCTTTCCACTTGGCCCATGGATCAGAACCGCTACTGTTTTCTTTATTCGCATTTGCAGCAGGCTTTGAATAAGAATTACCCGCAAACGGCTTACTGATTTTAGGTTGGCGATTAGGTTTTTCGTTACCAAATTTTTTACCATGGCGATAACCTACACCATTGCCGTGCTCTGCGGCTTTTTTAGCACGCTTCTCACGCAGTCTTTCTGCATCTTCCAAACTTAGCTCATTAGGTTCGCCCGGAATCTGATCTTGTGGAATGGTGCGATCACGTGGTGGTAACGCAAACTCTTTAGCTGAAGCCCGTGGTAAGCTTTTGTATTCGTATAAATAAAAGCCTTCAACTTTCTCGCGAGCCCAATCTGTTTTTTTCAAAAACTTTTCACTCGATTCAATACTTGGCTTCACTTTAAAACAATTAATGTTCAGGTAAGCGTCCAAGATTTCAAAACCGTAATGATCTACCAAGGCAGTGAGCATTTTATTTAAACTCACCCCATGTAATGGATTATTTTGATAATTTGTTGTGTCGTTCATTGCGTTTCTCTATCTAAATCTTTTATAAGGGGCTTAAAAAAGCAAAGGGTATTGACGGCGAAGCTGTGCAATTTCGTTCATCACTTCATCACTCAAAGTGATATTTATCGAATCAATATTGCTGCGTAACTGTTCCATGCTGGTCGCACCAATTAAGGTAGATGTTACAAATGGCTGCTGATTTACAAAAGCGATCGCCATTTGGCTAGGATCTAAACCATAACGCTGCGCCAAGGCTATATAATCTTGAGTTGCCGCATCGGTTTGCGACCCATTTCTATGCTCTACGCGAGTTTCTATGGTTAATCGCGCACCTTTAGGCTGTGCACCGTTTAGGTACTTACCCGTCAGAATACCTCGGGTAAGTGGCGACCAAGCCAATAAACCGCAGTCTTCACTTAACGATATTTCACTCAAATCAGGTTCGAAATTACGGCACAGCAAAGAGTATTCGTTTTGTATACTGGCGATGCGCGGCAATGAATATTGCTCAGATAACTGCAACCACTTCATCACTCCCCAAGCGGTTTCATTAGAAAGTCCTATGTGGCGAATTTTTCCTGCTTTAATTAAATCATCGAACACTTGTAAGCATTCTAAAAAATTTTCGACTTCGGCCTTGGCATCAAAGCTCGGAGCATACTCCCAAACTCGGCCAAAGTGGTAAGCTCCACGATTTGGCCAATGTAATTGGTATAAGTCCATGTAGTCAGTTTGCAAACGACTCAAACTACCTTCTACAGCGGCCAGTATATTGGCTTTGTTGATATGATTTTTACCATCACGAATCCACTCTAAACCAGGACCCGCCATTTTGGAGGCAAGAATTATTTGATCACGCTGTCCGCGCTGCTTAAACCAATTACCAATTATTGTTTCTGTTGCACCACAAGTTTCACGACTGGGCGGTACCGCATACATCTCGGCGGTATCAAAAAAATTGATACCCTGAGTTAAAGCATAATCCATTTGCCCGAAGCCTTCTGCTTGAGTATTTTGATTTCCCCAAGTCATGGTGCCTAAGCCTATTAAGCTGATGTCTAAATCGGTTCTGCCGAGTTTACGGTATTTCATGAAACTGTCCTGAGATTAAAGTAAGTTAGGCTTTGCTGTAAATAATAGAAACCGGTACGCCTAAATCAATAAATTTTTGTCTTACACGAAATAAAACCACACCAAAAGACATCATAGGCAAGCCGACAAACTCTGGATAAACCCGTACAAGGTCTTCTTCTTCAACAAAACGCTCCAGCACAACCCCTTGCTGGCCACCATTTTTCATCGACTCTTGATGCTGATTGAATATTTGAGAAACGGTTTTATTTAATAACGTATCAATGCCTTCCAATGAATCGACAACCCCTTGTGGTGGCTGCTTTTTACCAGACTCCCATTTACGAATAGTGCGCTCATCAACATCAATTACCTTCACTAGGGTTGATATTGAAAGGCCAACGGCTTCGCGTAAGGTTTTAAATTCTGCTGGGTGCATAAGAATTACTCTAAAATTGCTTGAATGGCATAAAAACCGCATTCTATCATATCCCAGTGTTGCTCTGGGTACGTTTTAGCCTTAGAAGTAGTAGCCTAAAGATTTTTAAATTACCTCGCTGGAATAATCCACAGCCAGCGTGTATAAACACTCAAGTTTATTATCGTAAGCAATCACAGCAACTATTTTTAGTAAGAAATAACAACAACTATGACCCCTTTAAAACCCTGTGTTATTTGGTTAACCGGATACAGCGGAGCGGGCAAATCCACGATTGCTTCTGCCCTTGAACAACAGTTACTAACGCTGGGGCTTGAGCCTAAAATGCTTGATGGTGATGTTGTGCGCAGCAATGTCAGCCGCGACTTATCCTTTAACAAAAAAGACCGAGCAGAAAACATTCGTCGCGTCGGGGATTTGGCTTACCAGCACCTACAAGCTGGGCATATTGTGATATGCGCTTTTATTTCGCCTTTTCGCCATAATCGCAATTTAGTTAGGCAAAAGTTTAATGCAAACGATTTTATTGAAGTGTTTGTCGATACACCCCTCGCTATGTGTGAACAGCGAGATGTTAAAGGCTTATATAAAAAATCACGAGCTGGAATCATCAAAGACTTTACCGGTATTGATTCACCCTATGAAAAGCCTTTAGATGCAGAGATTCACCTTAAAATAAGTGAACACGGTTCTGCTGAAAAATCAGCAGAACAGGTGGTTAACTACCTTTTAAATCGTATTTCTCGTCAATCATCGAATTAATAGTAGAAAGTACGTTTCTACTGGCTTCTTCTGCTTTACCCATGTGTTTAAGCACTGCTTTGTTGTAGTCACTGCGGCTAGTTTCTTCATTATTGTTGCCTTGAACCGCCTGCTGCACAAAATAATGTACATCTTTATGATGACTTTCCAATTGCTTAAAGCTATGAGTTTCAGAGAAAATGCCGGCACCATCACCTTCGTAATACCACTTACCTAAACGACAATTTTGATGGTTCACCGCTACCGCTGCACGTGCTTCTTGCACGCCATTTAATAAGGTATAGCCGTTTTGCATGTATATAATATGATCAACTTTAGCCAAAGCCGCAAAGGCTTTATTTTTAGCGTAACTCACCACTGTAATGGTATTAGTGGCGGATTCTGATAATTGGTTAAAACTGTGTTTAAAGTCATTAACAATGGTATCGACTTCTGATGTCAGTTTTTGAGAACTATCAGATTCTGCCGTAATATCTTCCATGCGTTTAGCAAATGATTGTAGTACTGACGCTATATCATCGGCAGTCTCTTTGGTGCGTGTCGATAGATTTTTAACCTCGTCGGCGACAACCGCAAACCCTCGGCCATGCTCACCCGCTCGCGCTGCTTCAATGGAAGCATTAAGCGCTAGTAAATTGGTTTGCACGGCAATTTCACTGATCATCGACAGTGACTCTGTCACTTTTTTACTATCCACATTAAGTGCATCAATAACACCCGCAACCGAGGATATATTTTCTCGGGTTGTGTTTAGCATTTGGCTAATATTGGTAACTGCAACACTGCTCTCTTGAGCCAGTTTTTCATTATTACCCGCGATATCTTCAATCTTTAAAATTTCACTGTTAATTTGAGTGATGTCATTTTGATTTTCTTTTAAATTGCCAACCAAGTTATTACTGTTTAATAGATGCAAACCAGAAGAAAGCTCATTATTAATCACATATTCGGCGTTTAAACTCATCGCATCTAAAGATGCGTTAATATTTTCAAGCGATGTTCTTAATTTTCCGGGTAAAGCTTTGGGTATTGCTCGTCGAGAGAAATCATTTTTAGCCGCATAGCTGAAGGTAGTGCTGACTTCGTTAAAGTAACACTCTAAAACATCGAACAACTCGTTCAGTTCCCAAGCGACCTTACCCACCTCGCCCATACCTTTACAGTCGGTAATACGGTTTCTAAACACACCGTCATTTGCACCTAATAGCTTCTCATTGATCTCATCAAGTACTTTTAAATAATTAATCGCATAAATATAAGTACGCACACCCAGCACCATCAATACTACTGATAAAACCAGTATCAACCAATCAAACTCATAGTAACTAAACATGTAAATAGGAATAATAATCGACAGCAGTAGCTTGATTGCAGAGTGCGCCATCAATCGAGTTTTTAAAGCCGGTATAAAAGCGTAACGTTTGGCTCTTCTACGCGATATTTTAGGCTTGGCTGAGTTTGCATTCGTCATTTTATAATTTCCAATTATTCATTAAACAGACCAAGGACATACGCTTGATAATCGATTTCCATTTCTTTCATTTTTTGTTCTAAATAGGCAATGGATTCATCAGGGGCTGTTTTTCTCGAAGAAGCATTTTTTTCAATGTTAAGCATTTCATTATAAATAGGGATAATCGTATTAATCGAATGCTGGCTGGGGTTACGCCTCACCGACAAATAACCCGAATGCCTGCCATTACTGTCGAAGTCAGCGGTGACGTTAGCAAACACCCAGTAATAACGGCCATCAACACATAAGTTTTTAACAAAACCAAAAAATTCATTGCCAGACTCAATCGTATTCCATAACAACCGATAAACGCCTCTGGGCATATCTGGATGACGAACAATATTTTGCTGAACGCCTAAAAGCTCAGATTCGGCATAACCGCTAATTTCCATAAAAACGCGGTTGGCGTAAATTATTCGACCCGATGTATCAGTTTTGCTAACAATAAACTCTTCGTCATCGAGTTTAATTTCCTGAGAGGACTGAATACTCATGCTTTTTCCTTAAAAACTCTTATATCAATAAAGTATAGACAGCAAACTCTAGAGAGCAAATAAATTAGCTGGGTGAAATGATTTAGAGAAACTTAATTGTTATGACAATCTACACATGTTTATCGGCCATAATAGCTTGTAACTTTAATTGGGATTTCTTTAAATCTAAGAGATCGACGGTTTCTATCATTTCGCAGCCGTCTAATATCATTTCTTGTACATTTGAGGGGTAATATTTGCAGTCATCGGGACGATCAAAATAAATATCGCAGCTGTATTTTTTAACCGCTGTTACCGTCCTTTCTAAACGTAAAAACGGGCACAGCTCTAACAGCTTACCCGATTTAGGATCAGCCCAAATTTGACCCTTACTCACATAGTCAGCAATGCGCGGTGTAAACACTTGCCACAGTTCTATTTCTTGCTTAGACGCAGATAAAGCACCGTTACTGTATTTTATGCAGCATTTGCCGCAAGAATTACATTCTTTCACGATTTAATAACACCCGTTAATGATTGGCAGGAGTTCACCTTGGTTACTGTCGGCATATCCGCAATAGTCTTTGTTCGTTATGGTGTAGGGTCAGCTTATAACTAGACCTATAACAACATTCTATAACGGCGCTGCTTATGGCTGAAGCTAAAAATACTTTCATAATACAAAGCTGGTTTCTCTGGGCCATGTTCAAAACCTAGCTAACAAACGTCTGCGAATCGGCTTTCACGGTGGTTTAAATACAACTGCGGGTTTACCAATTGGTATGTAATTTTCAGCAGGCTATGGTGAGGATAAAACTTTATTAGAGCTGGCGTACGAGTTAGAAGAAGTGAAAGCGTGGAAACATATTCACCAACTAGCGGGATCTAAACAACAATCAAATTCCACCCTAACGTCACTTGTCTAAACAGTAAATGAGCAACTTAGTAAATAGCTGAAATAATCTTTCAGCAGCCCAGTATGTTCCTAGTGAAAAGAACATACTGGGGAATGCTAGTTAATCTTATTTTTCAAATAAGCCTTTAACCGGTAGTAAATCTTCGTATTCTGCTTGGGTTTTCATCGCTTTAGCTTGAAAGGTTTTCATCATATCGTTCGGGCGGAACATACCTGCTTGCCAAGTTGCCATGTATTTCAAACTGTCTTCAACACTGTGATCACGGCTGTAGTTGAGCATTTCTTTGCAACCGGTTACCGCTAACGGTGAATTGGCGGCAATTTGAGTTGCGATTTCCATAACCCCTGCAAGCATGCTTTGTTGATCATCGTATACTTTGTTCACAAGGCCAAACTGCTGCGCTTCTTGAGCAGCAAATTTGCGTCCGGTAAAAGCGAGCTCTTTTACAATGCCAGCGGGAATTAATTGAGGTAAACGCTGAAGCGTACCTACATCGGCCGTCATACCTAGTTCTGTTTCTTTAATAGTGAAATAGGCATCGGCGGTGCAATAACGACTGTCTGCAGCGCACACCAAATCCAGAGCACCACCAATACAACCACCATGAATAGCAGCCAATACCGGTAAACGTATGTCTTCTAATGAGGTTAAGGTTTGCTGCAATTGCAATACCAAACGACGCAGGCCTTCTGCCATACGAGAAGGATCTTTTGATTGCGGCATGCTGGAAGTATCACTAAAAACCGCTAGATCCATTCCGGCAGAAAAGTGTTTACCCGTCGAGGAAATAACAATAACGCGGGCATCTGTTTTGCTTTCAATGTCTAACATGCATTGAGGCAATTCTAACCAAAAGGCCTTGTTCATTGAATTCATCGCTTCTGGGCGAGAAAATTGAACATGAGCAATTTTATTTTCTAGCGTTACTTTAAAGCTTTCGTAAGCAGGCAGGTTGTTAGCTAATGATTCGTTATTGGATGCAGTCATGAGGGCAATCTCTAAATGAAGAATGCCCTCAAATATACACTGTAAATATAAGCGATGCTAGACAGATGTAGGCTCGTAGGTTTATGCGAATGTCACAGAGTCGCTTAAAGCTGCTCGATCTGTTCTTGTTTTATTTGCTTTCGCTTCTTCGTCTGAATAACCGAACGACATACCAAATAAAATGCCACGCTCTTTAGGTAACTCAAACATCTCGCGAATCGGATCCGGGAATTGGCCTAAAGCCCCCTGCATACAGCTTGCAATGCCTTTTTCTTGTAATAACAAGGTTAAGGTTTGCGCATAAATACCGATATCGACAGCACCCATAATATCGAGGTATTTATCTAAGGTAAAAATAGCCACATGCGGCGCATCAAAAAATGCCCAATTACGTAACATAGCCATTTGGCGCTTTTGCTTTTCTTCACGGCCAATATCCATCGCCGTGTATAACGCATTTGCAGAGCCAAATTGACGGTCTCTATGCTCACCGGTATAAGCCACATTCCAGTTAAAATCTGGATTAGGCTTTTGCTGCTGCATAACGGTTTGGATCAGCTTATTTTTTAGTGCATCTTTTTGTTTGCCAGATACAACCAACACCTTCCAAGGCTGTACGTTACAGTTAGAGGGGGACTGCTGAGCTTTAGCAAAAATCTCTTCTAATAAAGCTTGCTCAACAGGCTCTTTTTTAAATCCACGGCAAGAAACTCGAGTTTCAACAGCTTGGCTGACGTTCATGATAAGTACCTGTTATTAATGCATATATTGATGCGTATTATTTAAAAGTATGGCGTTTTTGTAGTTATTTTATCTGACTCTTATTATAAACAGAATGAATTCTATTCATTCAGATCTATTCACTCCCTTCACTTAATACGCAAGTATTACTCAGTTTTACGTTTAGGGTCTTTACCTAACTCTACAAAACCCATAGGCTAATGGTCGATTTTTTATTATCTAGTTTTAACCATCTGCTTAAATAAGCAATGGTAGTTATTATAAAAACCAAGCGGAGTATTAATGGAAAACGTTGATTTAAGTAACATTGATTTGCAAAAAATTTTTGAACAAACACAAGGGCTATTTGTTGAGTATTCACTTAAAGTCGTTGCTGCCATCGCCATTTTTGTTATTGGCCGCATTATCGCCAAAGCAGTTGCTAAAGGCATATCAAAAGCATTAAAACTCAGAAACATCGATGACACTGTTTCAAGTTTTATTCACAACCTATCGTATGGCGCACTTTATGTGGTTGTCATTATTGCCGCGTTAAGCCAGCTTGGCATTCAAACGGCTTCTTTTATTACCATTATTGGTGCTGCCGGTTTAGCAGTTGGCTTGGCATTGCAAGGCTCTCTGTCCAACTTCGCTTCTGGTGTTTTGATGATTATCTTCCGTCCATTTAAGTTAGGTGATTATGTAGAAGCGGGTGGTAAAGCGGGGACGGTTGAAGATATTCAAATCTTTGCTACGCAGTTAAAAACTCCCGATAACAAAGTAGTTATCATTCCAAACTCGGCCATTATGGACGACAGCATTGTGAACTACTCACGCAAAACTACGCGCCGCGTTGATCTTAAAATTGGCGTAAGCTACGACGCTTATTTACCTGATGTGAAAGCATTGTTAAATAAAACTGTGCAAGCGAATGAAAAAGTTTTACACGATGAAGGCTACAAGATTGCGGTATTAGAATTGGCCGATTCTTCGGTCAATTTTGTTGTGCGTGTTTGGGCAAATACCCCAGAATATTGGGATGTATATTTTGAATTAACAGAAAGTATTAAACTGGCGCTTGATGAAAATGGCATTGCTATTCCATTCCCACAAATGGACATTCATATGCAGAAGTAGCCACTTATGCTGTTATTTTCTTGTACGTAAAAAAGACCTGCTATTTAGCAGGTCTTTTTTTATACTTTAAGACTGATGGTTTGTATTTCTTTCTACAATCCCCATCATCTTATAAGTTAACACTGCGGCCGAAAATTCATAACAATGAAAACCTTCAATCGGTGCAAACTCGTTCACATCAAAGCCAATGATGTTACGCTGCTTAGCAACGCTTTCAAACAAGGATAAGGTCTGATACCAAGCCAATCCACCTGGAACCGGTGTACCCGTAGATGGGAATACAGAAGGATCCATACCATCGATATCTAAGGTAAAGAATACATTCTTAGGAAAATCTTCTGGTAGGTCAAAGCTACAAACGTTATTCGGCACCAACTCTTCCGCATCTAGGTGATATACACCGTGCTTTTTACGCGTCTCAATTTCTTCTTGGCAGAAGGCACGAATGCCTAATTGAAATAATGGAATCCCTTCATCAACCACACGCTTCATCACAGACGCATGACTGTAAGGATTACCTTCGTAGGCTTCACGTAAGTCGGCATGCGCATCAATCTGCACTACACCAAAGTCTTTCACACCAGCAGCCAACAAACCCTTGATAATACCATAGGTAATTGTGTGCTCGCCGCCCAAACCGATGGGAAAACCACCCGCTTCAACGATTGCCTGAGTATCACGAGCAATATTATTCACAATTGTTTCGGCATCACCTGTCATATCGACCGGCGGATGGGTATAAATACCTTGGTCACTTGGGGTGCTTTTACCATCCCAAGTCTCTAGCTGCCAAGAAGCTTCTAAAATTTTAGCTGGGCCTAAGCCTGTACCACCGCCATAAGAAACCGATTCTTCATACGGTATTGGCAAAATATGGAAACGCGCGTCTTCTTTTTTAGGATGCTTAAACTCAGAACCTAAAAAAATTGGATAACCAGGAGCGGCTAATTGGTCAAATTCTTCCATTTTATATCTCTTGTTTACATTAAAAGCTAACGGTAAAAATAAGTTCAGGATAGGTCGAAGAACAATCCACCAGCGGGCTGCAATCTACATATTCCTCATGCATGATCCCAACGGCAATATAAAATCGGTCGCTGGAATTTAAATACGCACCAGCGCGGTAACCATAAGAGTTTTGGTCTTCAATGCTTTGGCCATTGATATCACCATCGCCATAAAAAGTTCGACGATAAAACGCGCCCACATAAGGGTTAACATTTCTTAGCTGAGAAAAAACGTAGGTGATCTTTGGCGTTACTTTAGTAATCTCAGGTTCCCCATAAAACCAATGCTGAGCATCAATTCCCAACTCTAGACCTTGAGCCATGTAATAACCAAAACCCGCACCCAAAATAAAATAGTTTTCGTCAAACGCACTGCCAGAACCAACCACCACACCAAAACTGCTAACACCTTTAGAAAAAGCAGCTCCCATACCATGATTTCCAATACTACGAGAACTTTTAGCCTGACTATTATCTTCAGCAGCAGAAGTATGGCTGAATAATGCCAGCCCCCAAATTAACAATAGTATGGGGTTAAAAATCTGCTTCAATATTTTCACACTACCCCCAGATATCTTTATTCACGGAAGAATTTTTCTTTATTTTTTTCTTAGCTTTCTTTTTACCCGTGCCCGCAGGCTTTGCCATCGGTTTTTCTATAGCCTCTATTTCGATCAGGCGTTCATTAATCTCAAAACCTGCTACTTGTTCGCGTTCAAGTCGAATTTTGTTCTTTTTCTCAATCACTTTAAAGTGGTGCGCATCTTCATAATCAACCAATGATAACGCCAACCCCACCTCACCTGCACGGCCACTGCGACCTATACGATGCATATAGTCTGATGGACTTCTAGGCAGATCAAAATTAATTACAACTGGTAGTTTTTCAATATCCAAACCACGTGCGGCAATGTCTGTGGCAATTAATACATCAATTTCGCCAGATTTAAACGATTCTAGTACTCGGCTACGAGCGCCTTGGCCTTTATCACCATGGAATACTTCTGCGGCAATATCACGCTTTAATAATTTATACGCTAAATGTTCACAACCATTTTTTGAATTAACAAAAATCAAAACCTGACACCAGTCATTTTGCTTAATCAAGTGCGCTAATACAGAGGTCTTTTCCCCTTTATTAACCTCAAAAACTCGCTGCACTAAAGTGCTCGCATCGGCACTTTGCACTTGAATCTCTACCGGGTCATTAAGCAACTCCGTCGTTAAAGTTTGCACTTGCTCGGGAAAGGTTGCCGAAAACAACAAGGTTTGTTTTTGCTTTGGCATCAAGGCTAACAATTCTGCTATCTCTTCGGTAAAACCCAAACTCAACATGCGGTCTGCTTCATCAAGCACTAATGTGCTAACCCGATCTAACTTCACCGCATTACTTGAAATCAAATCCAATAAACGGCCCGGTGTTGCCACTAAAATATCGCTGCCACCGCGTAATGCCAACATTTGTGTATTCGCCGATACCCCACCAAACACCGCAACAGTCTTAATCGCACCATTAAAATGCACCGCATAAGAACGCACACTGTCAGCTACTTGTTTAGCTAATTCGCGGGTTGGTACTAAAACCAGAGCACTTATATAATTGCCATCAACGGCCTGATTATTAGAAGATTTCTGCTCTGCTATTTGTAGTGCAATTTTCTGCAGTAACGGCAAAGCAAATGTCGCTGTTTTACCTGATCCGGTATTTGCCCCTGCAATCAAATCACGCCCAGCCAAAACACTCGGAATGGCTTGCGCTTGAATCAAGGTTGGCTGTTGGTACTCTAACTCCGTTAAGCGGGCTAATAATGGCGCAATTAAACCGAGGTCTTGGAAGCTGGAGATAGATGTTTCAGATGTCATTAATATAGAGGCTCAAAGCAAAGATTGTTAATCGCTATTTTAGCGCATTTATCACACAGTTAGTTAGTCTCTTATCCGACAAACAAGCAGTCATTTTTTTATTTAGGCATTGTTTAAAGCAACTAATTTAAAGCAACTAATTTAAAGCAACTAGGTTAATCCTATTGCTCACAATTATCGTACAATTCACTTAATCCCGTTAATTCACTTTATCAAGCAACTTAAAACGATCCGTAATATGAACTTTGTAGAACATGTAATTATTGGCGGCGGCATCAGTGGCTGCTTAATGGCGCATCATTTAAGCCAGCGTAAATTAGACTTTAAGCTCATAGAAGCGCAAGCCATACTGGGCGGTCGTATTCAAAGTACCGAACAAGGGCTTGATTTAGGCCCTACTTGGTTTTGGCCACACCAAAGCAGTGTAAAAGTATTATTCGAGTCGTTAAACGTCTCTTTTTTTAATCAGTATTCTCATGGTGATTATGTTTATCAAACGGCACCCAATGCACCGATTAGCCAAGGTAAAGATCATCAATCCATGCTATCGCATCGTACGGTTGGTGGCATGGCCACCATTATTAACGCCTTGAAAAAAGGCATAACTAAAAACAGCATTGGCGAAGACAATATAGTATTAAACAGCCCTGCTACACGCGTCAGTAAACAAGAAAATCTGTGGTATATTGAACTGAATAATGGCAAAACTTTAACCTGCCAAACACTATGGCTCGCCATGCCGCCCAGACAAGTCGTATCATTATTTACATCAGCAACACCCGAGCAACCGCTTTTAAGTTCAGCTCTAATTTCACACTTACAAGCACAACAAACCTGGATGTCGGCGCAAGCCAAATTTGTTGCTGTTTATAAAACTGCTTTTTGGCGTGAAGCGGGTTTATCTGGACAAGGCTTTAGCCGAGTTGGCCCCATGGTTGAAATCAACGATGCCAGTGGTGTTAATGCAGATGCTAATTCTGATGTTAATAGCGGCGCAAATACCGACAGCCCAGCGGCATTATTTGGTTTTATTGGTGTACCAGCTTCACACAGACAATCAATCAATAAACAACAAATGATCGACGCCTGCGTTGCACAACTGGGTAAGCTATTTGGTGAGGCTGCGCTTTCTCCCGTTAGCACTCATTACATTGATTGGGCAAATAATGAGTTTATTGCTACAACCGCCGATATCGAAGAGCCGTCGCAGCATGCACACTTTGATCAGGCTCGCTTTAAAGCAGAGTTAAGCCGTTTAAATTTAGGCTTAATAGGTTCTGAGTTTTCGCAAACTGAACCGGGTTATATCGCTGGTGCTATTGAGCATGTTAACCAGCAAGCAGCGGCACTTGATTGAACCTTATGGGTGAGTCCACTTGATTTGAAATTCAATTTCTTCTTCAGAATCACTGCGCTCATGTTCAATATTGTATTTTGCTCTTACTGGCACATAGATTCTTTCATTGGCGATTTGTATTTCAAACCTATCGCCACATTCCAGTGCATCAGCTAAACGGCGAAGCTTGGCGACAAACTCTGCTGTGGAATAATCTTTTTCAATATCGCGTTCTTCTTTCATGATTCACTCCGCTTTTAATTCACAACTAACAACTCAATTTTTAAGATAAGCGCTGCTTAAAATCTTGATAACCAAATTGTTTAATCACTTTTACTTCGTCGGTTTCTGAGTTCCATAACGCTAACGATGGTAAACCGATACCGTTGAAGGTGGATGTTTTCACCATGGTGTAATGACTCATATCATCGAACATTAAACGCTGGCCAATTTCTAAAGGCTTATCAAAACTGTAATCGCCCATCACGTCACCGGCTAAGCAGGTTTGGCCGCCTAAGCGATAGCTGTATTTCTTTTCGTCTTTTTCGCCAGCACTGCTACGAACAACTGAGCTAAAATCTAAGATCTCGGCGCGGTAGGGCATTTCTAAGGTATCCGGCATGTGGCAAGTTGCGCTGGTGTCTAAAATCGCAAGATCCATTTGGTTGTAACCCAAGTCTAAGACTTCGCTGACCAATACGCCGGTATGAATGGCAATGGCTTCACCGGGTTCCATGTACACCTGTACGTCGTATTTTTTCTGAAACGCTTTGATACGCTCAATCAGTTTATCAACGTTATAATCTGGGTGTGTAATGTGGTGGCCACCACCAAAATTGACCCACTGCACTTTATGCAGGTATTCACTAAATTTTTCTTCAACGGCGTTTAAGGTTCGATCTAGTGGCTCAAATAATTGTTCGCATAAAGTATGGAAATGCAGCCCATTAATACCAGCGGCAACTAATGCGTCGGGGGTTGGTGCATTTTCCATAAAGGTATTAAATGGAATGCCTAATCGTGAGCCAGCCGCACAGGGGTCGTATATTTCAACCGCGCCTTCAGAGTGCATTGGGTTGATACGCAGACCAAAGTCGATAACCTCGCCTTTTTCTGCGCGTTCTTTTACCGCTTGTTGAATCTGTGGTTGAAACCGATTCCACTGATTGAACGAGTTAAAGACGATATGATCGCTAAAGGTGAGTAGTTCTTTTAAATCAGGCTCGGTGAACGCCGCAGAAAAGACGTGCATTTCTTTATGCGCTTCTGGTGTATTAGGAGCACCTTTTGTAGCCCGCTTTTTATTACCGCCAAATTCTTCATAAGCTAATAAAGCTTCATGCAAACCGCTGGAGCATGTACCCGATAAATATTTGGTAATCAATGGCGCAAGGCTAAACATTGAGAAGGCTTTTAGTGCCAATAATATTTTGGCACCGGATTCTTCTTGCACACGATTTAAGATTTTTAGATTGTTTTCAACCGCAACCTCATCAACCACAAAGCATGGGCTAGGAACACGAGTCGGATCAAAGTTGAAAAATGTTTTGCTGTTAATATTCAAAGTAAACTCACTTACAGCCAAATTAAAGACGCCGTAATTCAAAAGTTATGTTGCTCTATATGAGGTATCGCCCTTTACGGCACGCTGTAAATACGTCCATGTAAGCTTGGCTGCGGGATCCCTCCCGCAGACAGCCTTAAGTGCAATACGCTCATATTTCACTACGTACATTGTTTCAGATGAATCACCATCTAAAACAAATAAATGACGGCTTAGCGATCTATTTAGCGGTCTATGAAAGTGTTAGCTTTCGCGGATCGATATTGGGTATGGCGTTTAAGGACATCTAAAAGAGGGATCTTTTAGTTGAGCCTACATGGATGTATTCACGGCGTTCCGCCAAACGACATACCCAATAGCGATCTAAAGCGGAAGCGGCTCTGTAAACCAAAGTAAACCAAACCACATCCGCTTTTGATCTTCTATTTTTTATAAAAGGCCTAGATCAAATCAAACCCAGGCTCTTCAATCACTTGGAACGGTAGACCGTGCTTGTTCATATCGTCCATGAATGGATCTGGATCCATCTGTTCGATATTGAATACACCCGCTTCCATCCACTTACCTTCTACCATCATCTTCGCGCCAATCATTGCTGGAACGCCCGTGGTATAAGAAATCGCCTGCGACTTAACTTCTTTATAACAATCTTGGTGATCTTTAATGTTGTAAACGTAAACCGTTTTCTCTTTACCATCTTTGATGCCGCGAACCACACAACCAATACAGGTTTTACCGTGGGTGCGAGGGCCCAAAGTAGAAGGGTCGGGCAATAGCGCCTTCAACAACTGGATCGGTACAATCTGCTGGCCATTGAAATCAATAGGCTCGATGCCCGTCATGCCAACGTTTTGTAAAACTTCCAAATGCTTCAAGTAGCTCTCGCCAAAACTCATCCAGAATTGCGCACGTTTAAGCGTTGGGAAGTTCTTGGTTAACGACTCCAACTCTTCGTGATACATGCGGTAAATATTGAAATCACCGACGCCGTCTGGGCAAGTAAATTCTTGCTTCGTCGACATCGCTGGCGTTTCAACAAACTCACCGTTTTCCCAGTGACGACATTCCGCAGTCACTTCGCGAATGTTAATCTCAGGATTAAAGTTCGTCGCAAACGGATAACCGTGATCACCACCATTTACATCAATGATATCCAAATACTGAATCTCATCGAAATAATGCTTCGCCGCATACGCAGTGAACATGTTAGTCGCGCCCGGATCAAAACCCGAACCTAACAAAGCCATCAAGCCTGCTTCTTTAAACTTATCTTGGTACGCCCACTGCCAGTGATACTCAAACTTAGCCGTATCTAAAGGTTCGTAGTTAGCCGTATCCATATAGTGAACGCCCGCTTCTAAACACGCATCCATAATGGTTAAATCTTGGTACGGCAGCGCCACGTTAATTACCATGAATGGCTTTTCTGCTTTTAATAACGCAACCAACTCAGGCACGTTATCGGCATCGACTTGCGCCGTTGCGATATCACGATTTTGCATTTCCTTAATCTGCTTGGCGATCGCAATACATTTTGATTCTGTGCGACTCGCTAATACGATTTCAGAAAACACTTCAGGCAACTGTGCACATTTATGCGCTACTACTTGGCCAACGCCGCCGGCGCCAATAATCATTACTTTTTTCATCATTCTTTCCTTTCTACTCGTCACGCTCGTAATAGGTGTAACCTTGCATACTTGCGTTGAAGGTTTTTAACATTTGTTGTCGATCACGCGCGGTAATTCGCCCTTCTTTTACTGCGCGTTCTGCCGTATTACGGTAACGCAGTGCCATTTCTTTCGGTTCGTATTCAACGTAGCTTAAAACATCAGCTATGGTGTCACCGTGAATTTCTTTGACAAAATCAAATGTCGAATCTTCGTTTAAACGCACACTAACAACGTTGGTATCGCCAAACAAGTTATGCAAATCACCCAAGGTTTCTTGGTAAGCTCCCACTAAGAAAACACCTAAGTAATATTCTTCGCCGTCTTTTAATTCATGCAGTGGCAAGGTCTTTGATACTTCATGCTCACCAATAAATTTATCAATCTTGCCATCACAATCACACGTAATATCAGCAAGAATCGCATTACGATTCGGCTCTTCGTCTAGACGATGAATCGGCATAATAGGAAACAGCTGATCAATCGCCCAAATATCCGGTAACGATTGGAATAAACTAAAGTTACCGTAGTAGATATCCGCTAAAGAATCTTTTAATCCTTCTAGCGCAACCGGAATTCTCTCCAGTGTATCTAGCGTATTATTAATCTGCTGCAAAATTTCTAAGAATAAATTCTCAGCTTCCGAACGCGCTCGTAAATCAACTTGCCCACGTTTAAACAGCTCACGAATTTCATCACGATAGAAATGGGCATCGTTATAATGCTCTTGAATTCTGTGTGAATCTTCTTCTTTCAGCGTGGTTAAAACATCACGCATGTTTTGCAATAACTGGTGATCATCATCGCCCACTTTTGGCAATTCGATCGGCTCAAATTTTGTCACATCAAGAATATTGAATAACAATATAGATGAGTAAGCGACCGTTGCCCGACCCGATTCTGTAACAATCGTTGGATGCGTTAAATCGTATTCATCTAACGTATTTTTTAACGTGTCGACTATGTCTTCACAGTATTCTTCTAGGGTGTAGTTACGGCTTTGAGAATCGTTTGATTGTGCACCGGTATAGTCCACCGCCAAACCACCACCAAAGTCGATGTGACTCAAAGCAGCACCTTCAGCACTTAAATCAGCATAGTAACGACACGCTTCCACCACACCCCCACGAATCTCACGAATGTTTGGAATCTGCGAGCCTAGGTGACAATGCAGCAGCTGCAAACAATGCAACATGTCGGCTTCTTTTAACCGATCCACCAGCTGAATTAACTGGCTGGTCGATAAACCAAATACACTGCGGTCACCGGATGTGGAGTTCCAATGACCACTCACCTTGGCGGTCATTTTTACTCGCACACCAATCAAAGGCTCAATGTTAAGCTCTTTACTGCGCTCGATAATAATGGGCAGTTCAGCTGGCGTTTCAATAACAAAGAAGCACTTAAAGCCTAGTTTTACCGCCTGCAAACCCAGATCAATAAACTCTTGGTCTTTGTAACCATTACAAATAATTAAGCTACCAGGCTCGGTTAATGTCGATAGTGCAGCGATCATTTCTGGCTTACTACCCACCTCTAAACCGTGGTTAAAGCGAGCACCAAAAGCGGCGATTTCTTCAACCACTTGCGCTTGTTGGTTTACTTTAATGGGGTAAACACCACGGTAAGGTGCGCTGTATTCTAGCTTTTCAATAGCATCACTGAAAGCCGTGTTTAAGCGGTAGATTTGCGCGTCTAATATATTTTCAATACGCAGCAGCACAGGCATTTGCAAATCGCGCTCGGTCATACCGTCAACGATATCCATTAGTGGGACTTGCGTATTTAACGTCTTAGCCGTCACTAATCCTTGATCAGAAAGACCAAAGTAATCATTTCCCCAGCGATCGATGCCGTATAAATCAGCCGATTGCTGAGCACTCCAAGGTGCTTCAGAAGATTTAAAATTCAAGAGGGGAACTCCAGCAAGAATAGTAATATGAATGTATTTTTTGCATCATTTAAAATGAGGCGCGATTTTGCCTAAGTTAAAGACTGATGGCTATAACTATCAGCCTTTCAAGCAAATTTATAACAAATTTTTTACAACAAAATAATGGTGCCTAATCCTAAGAAAATAGCGAAACCAATTACATCTGTCACTGTGGTTAATACCACCGCTGAAGCAACGGCAGGGTCTACATTCATCTTTTCTAAAATAAAAGGAATGTAAGTCCCAGATGCTGCTGCTGCAAAACTGTTAATAACTATAGCGCACAATATGATCAACCCTATTTGAATCGAGTTAAACCAATAAGCCACGACTAACGCTACCAACGCACCAATTAATATCCCGTTTAAGATCGCGATTTTCATTTCTTTGCGATACAGCAATCGAATATTGGCACTGGTAATGTGCTTTAACGCCAACCCTCGAACCGTAACGGCTAAGGTTTGACTGCCAGCAATACCGCCCATGCTGGCCACTACCGGCATTAAAATTGCTAAAGCCACCACTTGCTGCAAAGCAACTTCGAAAAAACCAATAACCCAGGATGCTAAAAACGCAGTACCCAAATTAATACACAACCATAAACCACGTCCGCGCATAGCGACGTTCACTGGGCCAAACAAATCTTCGTCGGGCACTGGGGCTTCACTGACCGAATTACTAGCAAATTTCTCTTGCACTTCGTGCAAGATGACCGAAATCGAAATCGCCGCAGTTAACTTTCCGTCTTCAATAACGGGCAAGTAATCCATGCCATCTTCAAACTGACAGTTGGTGGCTACATCGGTTAAGTAATCTATATCTTCAACGCCTTGAATCGGCCGTGCAACGCTATCAATTAGCTCATTTTCATCGTTGTTAAACAGCGCAGCAATGGGCACATAACCCAATAAAGTGCGATCGCTATCAACCATGAAAACAGCTGAAATAAAATCTTTTCTTTTTAGCCTATTAATCACAGAAGCAATTGATATGCCTTTGCGAACACGCAATATATTGCGCTGAGCAAATCGCCCTACTTGATCATCAGAATACGTTAGCGCTTGCTGAAATTCTAATGAGACCTGCTCGTCCTGGTCCAACATAATTGCATCGAGCATAAATTTTGGCAGTATTTCGGCCAGCGATAATACTTCACGATAAACCGCTACTTTCTGCAGTTTTACTTGCTCATCAAACGCTAACGAGCGCAATAAATTACGGCTGGTTTCTAATTGTAAATAACCAATTAACGACCACCAGTCTTCCGCGTCAATGCAAGGCCATATACTCAATCGTTGCTCGGCTGGTAAAGATTCTATCAACTGAACTTGCTGGAATATGGTTAGGCTTTTAACTTCTTCAAAATAGTCTGCAGAATTTTTACTCAGCAGTACCTTGGCAACCAGTTCTTCCATTTGTTCGTCAGACAGAACTTCATCAACCGTCATCGTATTATCCTTCCGCCACATCAGAAATTATAAAGGTCTGCGATGGGTCAACTAAAAAATCAGATCCCATTCCTTCGCGTCCTAACAACATGAGGTAACTCATATCAGAGCGATTCGACAAAGTAATTTCAATTTCCTTCTCAATGGTACTCATCACCATTTTCGTTTTAATAATTAAACGCTGATCAACCGCACCGTTTGATGACTTGATTCGGCGTACATCACTAATAGGTGCCCAGCATCGGGTTTTAACATCAACATCATAAATGTCGGGATGCAAAGTAAACGCTACACCTAGCTTACCGTTACGACGCTCTTTTTTAATATCGTCAACATGCAAAGAAGACGTTTTTGCGCCGGTATCAATTCTAATTTGTAAATCAGAGATATTTAACTCTGGTAAATTACAGGTTTCTAACGAACCAATGATTATTTTACTCATAAAATTTTTGCACTCTTACCTTTGGTGATCACAACCGCCTTTTGAAATACCAACGAATTAGGGTAAGTGGCGATTTTATCTTCAAATTTTAATATAACGTGAAACAAGGTTATTTCTTCAATAATGCCTTCGATCGAATCTTCACCGTCTACAATTCTAACGTGATCGCCAACGTGATAAGGAAAAAAGAAAAACACAATCACGCTGGCCGTAACGTTACTTAATATTGACCATTGGGCAAATAAAGCGACACCCAAAACGGCAAATAATGAGGTAAATATTAAGCCAACATCTTCATAGCCAAATCCGGTTATCACGCCCACAATGGCAAGCGTAATAAGGGTCCAGAAGCCGGTTAAAATAAATTGTACATATTGAACTCTGCGCAGGGCTATTCTTTTTTCGCGGCCAATTTTGCGTACCATTCGTTTGATCATAGATTTAACGAAAAAGTACATAACCGCTGTTAACAATAACGCTATCGAAAGGGGCAATCGTATTTGCTCAAAATATTCCACTTCACACCTCAATTGATTGCAGCTAGCTGCATTATTCGTTATCTAATAAATTATCGGCTAAATCTTCTATGTTACCGGCAACCTCATCGCTTTCTTTAAAATAAGCAATGTGGAACATCGCGTCGCCTTCTTGCACTAGCGGGATATTTTGCTTTCCAATAACAATGCCTTCACGACCGGCCAGTACTTTGCTTTGTACTTCACCAAACGAGTCACCTATTTCTGCCAATACTTGCCCCTTGGCTACCTGATCACCAATTTGCACTCGGTCGCGGACAAAACCACTGGTATCAGCACGTACCCAAGCACTGCTGTAGGCAATAAAAGGGCTGATTTTTTTACTCGACGATTTACGTTTGCGAATCATGCCTAAGTGAGCCAATACGTTAAATACGCCCTTTTCACCAGCACGAATCGATAACTCATCAAAGCGTAATGCTTCGCCTGCTTCGTACAATAATATTTTTACCCCGTGCTCTACTGCCGACTCGCGTAAAGATCCATCACGTAAGTTGGAGTTAAGCAAAACCGGCACGCCAAAATGTTCAGCCATTTCGCGTGTTTCAACATCGTCTAAATCAGCACGAATTTGTGGTAAGTTACTGCGATGAATCGCGCCTGTGTGCAAGTCGATACCATAATCACACTTACTCACAATTTCGTTCAAAAATATATGCGCTAAACGCCCCGCTAAAGAACCGCGCTTAGAACCCGGAAATACTCGGTTTAAGTCACGACGGTCGGGCATATAGCGACTTTGGTTCAGTACGCCATAAACGTTAACCATAGGAACAAAAATCAAAGTACCTTTCGTTAGCTTCAGTGAGCTACGACGGATCATACGGCGAATAATTTCAACACCGTTTAGTTCATCACCATGCACTGCCGCACTGACAAACATAACCGGCCCTTCTTTACGTGCACGCATCACATAAACCGGCATTTTAATTTCTGTATCGGTGTATAAGCGCACAACAGGCAGATCAATTTTTTTGCTCTCGCCCGGAAGTATCGCAACACCCCCTATGATTAATTCTTTCATACTAGCCCTCGCCGCGGGTTTTGTTTTTGTGCGGCTTTGCGGTTTTTTCAATGTAATTGTAAATTAAAGCGGCAACGTTTTTACCGGTTGCTTTTTCAATGCCTTCTAAGCCTGGTGAGGAGTTTACTTCCATCACAACTGGGCCATTTTTAGCGCGTAAAATATCCACACCACATACACCTAAGCCCATTATCTTGGCGGCGTTAACCGCTGTTGCACGCTCTTTAGGCGTTAGCTTAATGATTTCAGCTGTACCACCACGGTGAAGGTTAGAACGGAACTCACCTTCTGCACCTTGGCGTTTCATGGCTGCTACCACTTTATCACCCACCACCAAACAACGAATATCAGCACCGCCAGCTTCTTTGATAAACTCTTGCACCAAAATGTTAGCATTAAGACCCATAAACGCTTCAATAATGCTTTCTGCTGCTTTATTAGTTTCGGCCAATACCACACCAATGCCCTGAGTACCTTCTAATAGTTTTACTACTAGTGGTGCGCCACCAACATTTTTGATCAAATCTTTAATGTTGTCTGGGCGGTTAGCAAAGCCAGTACGCGGTAAACCAACACCCTTACGAGATAACAGCTGCAATGAACGTAATTTATCGCGAGAACGACTAATCGCTACCGACTCGTTAACGGCAAAGGTGCCCATCATTTCAAACTGGCGCACAACTGCTGTACCGTAAAAAGTAACAGATGCGCCAATACGAGGAATAACCGCGTCGTAATGCGGTAATGGCTCACCGTGATAACGCACAACCGGGTTATTCGATGTAATATCCATGTAGCAATGCAAGGTATCGATCACATCAACTTCGTGGCCTCGCGCCTCTGCTTCTTCTTTTAAGCGGCGGGTTGAGTATAATTTTTTGTTTCTCGATAAAATTGCAATTTTCATCTGTACATCCTTAGTCTATGTGTTCTGTTTCTGAACTATCGTCGTTCACTTCATGCCAGTAAGATGTGTACATAGTACTGGTCACTTGCTTAACGGCACCCAAATAGGCTTGCCATGTTTTTTCTATTTCACTTTCGGCAACCTTGTTTCCTTGGCATACCGCAACAAAATCTTTTTCTACATTATTTCCAGGTTCTAATTCTTCAGTCCACAACTCTCGTAAGTGCCGTCCGTATGAAGTTAAGATTTCTGCCTGTCTTTTTGTAAAGTAACCACTGCGTGCAAACCCATGCGGGAAATGCATATCATCGTAATAAGGAAACAGCTCTGTCTTATTTAGACCTATTAAATTTTCCATGATAATCACCTTTGCCTACCAGAAGCGCGAGTATGTATTCATAGTATTAAAGGGTAAATCAATATATATTTATCGTTAAGATAAGCACCAGCACCTATGATGATTAAGTACAGATAAACTGATATTGAAGAAGCTAAATGGACAGTGAATTACTAAAAACTTTTTTAGAAGTAAGCCACACAAAACACTTCGGAAAAGCGGCAGAAAACCTATATCTAACCCAAGCAGCGGTTAGTACACGTATTCGTCAGTTAGAGAGCCAGCTAGGTGTACAATTATTTACTCGGTTACGTAACAACATACGCTTAACTCCTGCCGGTGAAAAATTACGCCCCCTAGCCAATGCTAACTTAACCTTGGTACAAAGAATTCGCCAAGAAGTCGCGATTGCTAATAATCAGAGTCAGCAAATCTCAATTGGTGCTACGCCTAACTTATGGGATGCTTTTTTACAGCATGAATTGAGTAAACTCTTTAGCCAATTCCCTGGTATTGCTATGCGCGCAGAAGCTCATACAGCAACTACCTTAGCACGCCAATTGTTAGAGCGCACATTAGATATCGCAATCACCTTTGATGCTCCTAAGATTGATGAAGTGAGTACAGAAGAGATCGTTCAAGTGCCGATGTTTTTAGCCAGCTCCTCTTCAACCAACAGCTGGCAAGAAGCCATGCAGAATCATTACGTAATGGTTGATTGGGGCACGGCGTTTAATGTTCAGCACGCGCAGCAATTTGCTGGTGCACCGCCTGCTGTATTACATACCAATACTGGCCGTATTGCTTTGGACTTTTTATTAACCAATGGCGGTTCGGCGTTTTTACCCGAAAGCCTGTTAATGCCGTATGTTGAGTTAGGGCAATTGCACATCGTTAGTGGCACACCCAGCATATCGCGTTCGGTGTATGCCAGTTATATAACCGAATCCGATCGCTTAGACAGCTTTAAAAAAATCATTAATGCCATTAAAGGCGAACAGCCTCTTGCAGCTGAATCTCTAACCCCCGCCGAAGAGCAGGCATAAAAAAGGCCGCATTACTGAGTAATGCGGCCTTTCAATAGACAATCTGGTAAAAGCGATTAGATATGCTCTACCTTATCAATTTCATATTCAACATCACCGGCAGGAACGCGAACAACCACCACATCACCTTCTTCTTTACCGATAAGTGCGCGCGCGATCGGTGAAGAAATCGAAATACGAGATTTCTTAATATCCGCTTCGTCATCACCCACAATACGGTAGGTAACCGTATCGTCGGTATCCAAATTAATAATGGTTATCGTGGTGCCAAAGAAAACCTTACCGGTATAAGGAATGGTTTTAACATCAATAATTTGGCTGGTAGAAAGCTTGCCTTCAATATCTTGAATGCGACCTTCAATGAAACCTTGCTGCTCACGCGCTGCATGGTATTCAGCATTTTCTTTTAAATCACCATGCTCACGAGCCAGTGCGATGTCTTTAATCACAGCAGGGCGTTGAACGGTTTTTAGTTCTTTTAACTCAGCCTGAAGCGCTTGTTCGCCTTCGACTGTCATTGGGTATTTTTGCATAATTTAATCCTTTACCTTTAGTTTTTACTAAAGAAAAAACACTGTCATTAGTTCGCAAAAAGCCTTCTACAGGTAGAAGGCTTTTAGTTATCTAATCATCACTCAATGCCTGCTTTAAGACTGCGTTGTCTAAAAACACACTCAAAGCACCTTGAAGCGCTGGAAGAATATTATTGCGCTAAAACGGCTGCATGAATGTCTTGTAAACTACGAACGTCATCAAGACCTTCGGCGTTCAAACCTTCAACTACCGCTTCTGCACCCGCTAGTGTGGTTGTGTAATACACTTTGTGCTGTAACGCACTGCGACGAATATCTGCCGAATCTGCAATAGCAACCGGACCTTCGGTGGTATTCACAATTAAAGCGATTTCATCGTTTTTAATCGCATCAACAACGTTAGGACGTGCTTCGTTAACCTTGTTAACGCGCTCAACAGTAATGCCTGCTTCGGTTAGCTTGTTGAATGTGCCACCAGTCGCAACCAATTCAAAACCTAACTTAATAAAACCTTCAGCAACAGCAACAACACCGTCTTTATCAGCGTCACGAACAGAGATGAATACCTTACCTTCTGTTGGCAGTTTCTCACCAGCACCCAGCTGAGCTTTATAGAAAGCTTCACCGAAAGTAGCGCCTGCGCCCATCACTTCACCGGTCGATTTCATTTCAGGGCCTAAGATTGGATCTACGCCTTGGAACTTATTGAACGGGAATACCGCTTCTTTAACCGAGAAGTATTCTGGAACGATTTCTTTAGTGAAACCAAGTTCAGACAACTTCTTACCCATCATCACTTTTGCAGCAATAGAGGCTAAAGAAACACCAATGCACTTAGAAACAAATGGCACTGTACGTGATGCACGAGGATTAACCTCAATCACATAGATCTCGCCGTCTTGATACGCTAGCTGAGTATTCATCAAACCAACAACACCAAGCTCTAATGCCATCGCTTTCACTTGTTCACGCATTCTGTCTTGCACATCAGCGGCTAGATTATACGGAGGTAAAGAACAAGCCGAATCACCGGAGTGAATACCCGCTTGTTCAATGTGCTGCATAATTGCGCCAATTACTACTTGCTCGCCATCACACACTGCGTCGATATCAACTTCGATGGCGCGGTTTAAGAAATAATCCAATAGTACTGGAGAATCGTTAGACACCTGCACGGCTTCACGCATATAACGACGCAGCGAAGCTTCATCGTTAACGATTTCCATCGCACGACCGCCTAGTACATAAGAAGGACGCACTACTAATGGATAACCAATTTCAGACGCTTTTGTAACCGCTTCTTCTGTCGAACGCACCGTCGCGTTAACGGGCTGCTTCAAACCTAAACGCTGAATCATTTGCTGGAAACGCTCACGGTCTTCAGCACGGTCAATCGCTTCTGGCTGAGTACCAATAATCGGCACACCTGCGGCTTCTAATTCGTTAGCCAGTTTCAATGGCGTTTGGCCACCGTACTGCACGATCACGCCTTTTGGTTTTTCTTTATCAACAATTTCTAATACATCTTCAAGCGTTACTGGCTCGAAGAATAAACGATCAGACGTATCATAATCAGTAGAAACGGTTTCTGGGTTACAGTTCACCATAATGGCTTCGTAACCTAAGTCTTTTGCTGCAAACGCGGCATGCACACAGCAGTAATCGAATTCGATACCCTGGCCAATACGGTTAGGACCACCACCCAAGATAATAATCTTGTCGTTGTCTGTTGGGTTTGCTTCGCACTCTTCTTCATAAGTAGAGTACATGTAAGCGGTATCCGTCGAGAACTCAGCCGCACACGTATCAACACGTTTATACACTGGACGAATGTTTAACTTCTGACGCTGCTTACGGAATGCTTTTTCAGAAACACCTAGCAATTCTGCTAAACGAGCATCGGCGAAACCCTTACGTTTTAACTTATAAATGCGATCAGCATCCATAGACGTTAGGCTGCTTTTGGCAACGTCGGCTTCGTCTTTAAGTAGATCTTCGATCTGAACCAAGAACCAAGGATCAACACCTGAGTATTCATAGATGGTTTCAACACTTAAACCGGCGCGGAATGCATCGCCGATGTACCAGATGCGATCAGCACCCGGAGTTTTAAGTTCAGAAATAATTTTGTCCATCGCGCCTTCAGATTCTAGGTCGATGATTGGATCAAAACCATTCACGCCTACTTCTAAACCACGCAGTGCTTTCTGAAGAGATTCTTGCTGAGTACGGCCCATCGCCATCACTTCACCCACAGATTTCATCTGTGTGGTTAAGCGACCATCGGCGTTAGGAAATTTCTCGAAGGTAAAACGAGGAATCTTAGTAACAACGTAATCAATTGACGGCTCAAACGATGCAGGCATTGCACCACCAGTAATATCGTTTTGCAATTCATCCAAGGTATAACCAATCGCAAGCTTAGCGGCGATTTTAGCAATCGGGAAACCGGTTGCTTTAGAAGCCAATGCTGAAGAACGAGAAACACGAGGGTTCATCTCGATCACAACCATGCGGCCATCTTTTGGGTTAATACCAAACTGAACGTTTGAACCACCGGTTTCTACGCCGATTTCACGCAGAACAGCCAAAGAGGCGTCACGCATGATTTGTAGTTCTTTATCAGACAATGTCTGAGCAGGTGCAACCGTGATCGAGTCGCCGGTGTGAACACCCATCGCGTCAAAGTTTTCGATAGAACAGATGATGATGCAGTTGTCGTTTTTGTCACGAACAACTTCCATTTCATATTCTTTCCAACCGATTAAAGATTCATCGATTAGCAACTCGCTGGTTGGAGAAAGATCCAAACCACGAGTACAGATTTCTTCGAATTCTTCTTTGTTATACGCGATACCACCACCGGTACCACCCATCGTGAAAGAAGGACGAATAATACAAGGGAAGCCAAGCTCTTTTTGAACTTCAACCGCTTCCGCCATTGTATGAGCAATACCCGCACGTGGGCATTCAAGGCCAATCGCTTTCATCGCCTTATCAAAACGGCTGCGGTCTTCTGCTTTGTCGATCACATCGGCGTTAGCACCGATCATTTCAACATTGAATTTTTCTAAGATGCCAGCAGCTTCTAAGCCTAATGCGCAGTTAAGAGCGGTCTGGCCACCCATTGTTGGCAATAGTGCGTCTGGACGTTCTTTTTCAATGATACGAGCAACCGTATCAACCGTAATCGGTTCGATATATGTTGCATCGGCCATTGCAGGATCGGTCATAATTGTGGCTGGGTTAGAGTTCACAAGAATAACGCGGAAACCTTCTTCACGCAGTGCTTTACAAGCTTGTGCGCCAGAGTAATCGAATTCACAAGCCTGGCCGATAATGATCGGGCCAGCGCCAATGATTAGGATACTTTTTATGTCGGTACGTTTTGGCATAGCTAAAATCCCAGTCTATTTCGAAGCAGTCTTAGCAGCTTCAATCAATTCAATGAAATGGTCGAACAATGGCGCAACGTCACGAGGACCAGGTGCCGCTTCAGGGTGACCCTGGAAGCTGAAAGCTGGTCGATCAGTCAATTCAATGCCTTGCAAAGTGCCATCGAAAAGTGATTTGTGAGTGGCTTTAATGTTCGCTGGCAATGTGGCTTCATCAACCGCGAAACCGTGGTTCTGAGCCGTAATCATAACAACGCCTGTCTCAAGGTCTTGCACAGGGTGGTTACCACCGTGATGACCATGAGGCATTTTCACTGTTTTTGCGCCAGAGGCTAACGCCAATAACTGGTGACCTAAACAAATACCAAAAACTGGAATGTCTGTTTTAAGGATTTCTTTAATCGCTTCAATCGCATACGTACAAGGCTCTGGGTCACCTGGTCCGTTCGATAAGAAGATGCCATCTGGGTTCATTGCCAACACTTCGCTAGCCGGAGTTTGTGCTGGTACAACCGTTAGATCACACCCACGTTCAGCTAATAAACGTAAAATGTTACGTTTAATACCATAGTCGTAAGCGACAACCTTATATTTAGCATCGGCTTTCGCAAGCTGACCATAGCCTTTACCAAGAACCCAATCAGTCTCAGTCCAGCTGTAATTTTCTTTAGTCGTTACTTCTTTCGCTAAATCCATACCTTTAAGGCCAGGGAAAGCCTTAGCGGTTTCAATGGCTTTTGCTAGGCTGGCATCTGACGCTAGCTCACCGTCTGCTGCTTCAACAGCAACAATACAACCGTTCAAAGAACCTTTCTCACGCAAGATGCGCGTTAGACGACGTGTATCGATATCGGCAATACCCAAGATATTGCGTTCTTTTAGATATACATCTAACGCTTGCTCGCTACGGAAGTTAGAAGCAATAAGAGGAAGATCACGAATCACTAAGCCTTTAGCAAAGATCCCACGAGACTCTTCATCTTCACTTGTGGTGCCGTAGCTACCCACATGTGGGTAAGTTAGTGTAACGATTTGGTTTGCATAAGATGGGTCGGTCAGAATTTCCTGATAACCTGTCATTGAAGTGTTAAAAACAACTTCCCCGACGGCTTGACCTGCTGCACCAATGGCAGTCCCTTTAAAGACGCTACCGTCTTCTAGAGCTAGAATGGCTGTTATAGACAAGGCTATGATCCTCGGAATAATCAATTAATAAGGTCATTGTAGAATACTCATATATGAGTATCTGAAGGCATTTTCAGCATAACCTTTAATATATAAATCAAAGGCTTAAGCTGATATTACCAAACGTCTAGTCGCAAAAAAGCGGGAGGAGCTGAGCTCCACCCGCTTTCGATAATCTGCACTGATAATCTAAGAGCTTTAATAAGATTAGACGCTAACGCCCGTCTCTCGAGTCGTTAAACAACCGAGCTTGACGAACGCCTATAAACTGGTCGCAAATCATACCAAAACAACCATCTCAAGTCCATATCTATCTTAAAAAAACACGCATTTGTACAATCATCAAATTGTCATTAAATACACACCACACCATCAAACAAATAACGCCTACTTTGACTCGTAATCCCCATCATTTACAGTTAGAAAATTCGTCAATACTACACCGCACCCAGCAAGCGCTTGGTTTATGTTTTTTTAAAAAAATCAAATTATTATGTAATTTAAAACCTTATAAAACCAATCACCCTCCCCCCTAAAAAAACAACAACCACCCCTTACTATTGATAACTTAATCATAATAATTAACTAACCAAATAATAAGGTTTTGCCCTATATTTATAGTACTTTTGGAACAGCGATACCAATATGAATACTATTTCATCAGCAGTAACACCTATTGATGAACTTATTTATGATTTTACAACCTATTACTTGCTGATTTTTTTCTTACGGTATCTAATATAAAAAAATAATTTAATAATATTTTATTATTGATACTAATTTTCACTATTAAAGGATCACCCCTATGCCTATTGCTGTTGATGGACGCCGACGTCTTGCCCCAGAAGAACGCAAGCGTTTATTACTCAATGACGCCGTTGAAGTTTTTGCTGCCAGAGGAATTGGTCGCGGAGGGCATACGGAAATTGCAGAAATGGGAGGCGTATCTGTCGCAACCGTTTTTAACTATTTCAATACGCGTGAAGACTTGGTCGATGCTGTCCTAATTGAAGTTGAAGCTCAGCTACTTGCTTTAGCAGAAGAGATTTATAGCCAAGGTGACGCGCCTCTTGATGCTATTCAGAACCACATTAAAGCATTCTTGAATATGTGCGAAACCAATCCAGCCTACGTTAAAGTATGGCTAGAGTGGAGCTGCTCTATCCGTGAAGAAATCTGGCCACAATATATCGCTTTCCAAAATAAGCTTTTAGAAATGATGGCTAAGCAAATCGATAAGGCCATTAAAAATGGTGATCTAGCACCAGGGCTTTCTGCAGCAGAACGTGCACGCTGGTTATTGGGTAATTCTCAAATGCTGGTATCAATGGCATTTGATCCAAGCGGCAAGCCTCGCGGTATGCAGCAAATGATTGATCGTGGTATTTCGCATTTACTCGGTGCCGTTTAAGCCTAGCGGCTTAATGCTTTACCCGTAAATTGCAGATACAAAAAAACCGAAGCAGGCTTTTATTATAAAAGTCTGACTTCGGTTTTTTATTGGCTCACACTTATCCAGCCGAACTAGAAACCTAGAACATCCTGCATGTCGTACAAACCATTTTTTTGGTCACCAATCCACTTAGCAGCACGAACAGCGCCTTTAGCAAACGTCATTCGGCTTTGCGCCTTATGCGTTACTTCAACACGCTCGCCGTCAGTTGCAAACATCACTGTGTGGTCACCCACTACATCGCCACCACGAATGGTTTCAAAACCAATCTGCTTATGAGGGCGTGCGCCAGTTTGTCCTTCACGGCCATAACATGCGACTTCTTTTAAGTCCCAGCCCATGGTTTCTGCAACCACTTCACCCATGCGCAAAGCGGTACCCGAAGGTGCGTCTACCTTGTGTTTGTGATGCATCTGTCTCTTATACACATCTGACGCTGCCGACGACTCCTTACG